>Ga0182747_1000252_pt1 | contig 55093 bp, 58 predicted proteins | sample eDN3rd30CBELigBY_FD_128526 | JGI IMG/M metagenome (GOLD analysis project Ga0182747, IMG submission 128526) | Enriched backyard soil microbial communities from Emeryville, California, USA - eDNA 3rd pass 30_C BE-Lig BY (version 2) (version 2) | ecosystem: Environmental > Terrestrial > Soil >... | reverse complement strand
GAGGCCTATGGCCTCGCGATGAACGTCACCGCCGAGCTCAGCGACACGCTGACGCTGCGCTCGATCAGCGCGTGGCGCAAGGACAAGTCGGCGACCCCGATCGACTTCGACGCGCTGCCCGCGGTCGACGTCGACGTCCCCGGCTTCTATTTCAACGAACAGATCAGCCAGGAATTCCAGCTGCTCTACGAAGGCGAGCGGCTGAAGGGCCTGCTCGGCTTCTATTATCTCGACGCGACCGCCGACACCTTGTTCGACGTGCGCATCTTCAACACCTTCGCGGGGCTCACTGCCTTTACCGAGGCCGATGTCGACACGACGACCTTCGCGCTGTTCGGCGACTTCACCTATGACTTCACCGACCAGCTCAGCCTGTCGCTCGGCGGCCGCTACACCTGGGACAAGCGCGAGGCGTCGATCCTGCGCCAGAATTACCTCGGCGGCGGATCGCCGGTCTTCGGCGGCGCGGGGGTTCCCTTCGGCGCGCCGGGCACCGATTTCGAGGGCAGCCGCAACTTCAACAAATTCACCCCGCGCGCCTCGCTGTCGTTCAAGCCGACCCCCGACCACACGCTCTACGCCAGCTATTCGCAGGGCTTCAAGGGCGGCGGCTTCGACCCGCGCGGCGTCGGCGTCAACGCGCCGACCGACAATGCCAACGGTATCCCGAGCGATGACGAGGTCGCGGCCTTCCTGAGCTTCCTTCCCGAACAGGTCGACAGCTACGAGGTCGGCTACAAGGGCAGTCTGATGGACGGCGCGCTGAACGTCGCGCTCGCCGCCTTCTACGCCGACTATAGCGACGTCCAGATTCCGGGCTCGGTCGCCTGCACCGTCAGCGGCCTCCCCAGCTTCTGCGGCGTCGTGTCGAACGCGGGCAAAGCGACCTTCAAGGGGCTGGAGTTCGAAGGCCGCGCCCGGCTGGGTCAGGACCTCGCGGCAGCGGGCGACCGGCTGACGCTGTCGACCGCGCTCGGCTTCATCGATGCGCAGTACAAGGAGTATATCACCAACATCGGCGGGGTGCCGACCGACGTCGCCGACTATCGCGAGGTGCAGAACACGCCGAAATGGACCGCGAGCGGCACGCTCGCCTATTCGGCGCCGGTCGGCGACGGCGACATCAATTTCGCGACGACACTGTCGTACCGCAGCAAGACCTATCAGTTCGAGATTCCGAACCCCTATATCGACCAGAAGGGCTTCGCGCTGCTCGACGCCAGCCTCGTCTACACCGCGCCGGGCGACCGCTGGAGCATCGGGCTGTTCGGCAAGAACCTGACCAACAAGAAATACAAGACCTCGGGTTATACCTTCGTCGTCGCCGATCCGGAGACCGGCGTCATTCCGACGGGCGCCAACGGCCTGCCCTTCTCGGCGCTCGGCACCGAGGGGACGCTGACCGCCTTCTACGGCAATCCACGCCAGGTCTTCGTCACCGGAACAGTGAAGTTCTGACGGCCAAAGTCTGAAACAAGGGGGAAAGGGGCGTCCGCTGCGGCGCCCCATTTTTATCCGCCGAGCGGCGGCGCCCCCGCCGGCGCGATCATGCGCTCGCCGTCGATGACGATCGGGCTCGCGACCGCGTCGATCGCCGCGCCTTCGGGGCGAAAGCGCATCCCGCGCGCGACCACCTGCGGGTCGGCGAAGACGCCGGCGAGGTCGTTGATCGGCCCCGCGGGCACGCCCTCCGCCTCGAGCGCGAACGACAGCGGCTGCGCGTCCCACGCGGCGATCTTCGCCGCGAGCAGCGGGATCAGTTCGGTGCGGTTCGCGAGCCGCGCCGCGTTGGTCGCGAAGCGCGGATCTTCACCCCATTCGGGCATGCCGAGGATCGCGCAGAGCTTGCGATACTGCCCATCATTGCCCACCGCGATGACGAGCTGGCCGTCGGCGGTCGCAAAGACCTGATAGGGCACGACATTGGCGTGGCCGCTGCCCATCCGCTTCGGCACGACCCCGCTCGCCAGATAATTGGCGGCCTGGTTCGCGAGCACCGCGACCTGGCTGTCGAGCAGCGCCATGTCGATATGCGCGCCCACGCCGGTGACGTCACGCCGCCGCAGCGCCGCGAGGATCGCGACAGCCGAATACATGCCGGTGAAGATGTCGGCATAGGCGATGCCGGCCTTTTGCGGCGGCCCGTCGGGCTCTCCGGTCAGCGACATGAAGCCGCTCATCGCCTGGACGATATAGTCATAGCCCGCGCGGTGCGCATAGGGGCCGGTCTGGCCGAAGCCGGTCACCGAGCAGACGATCAGCCGCGGGAAGTCTGCGCGCAGCCGCGCCGGATCGAGCCCATATTTGACCAGCCCGCCGACCTTGTAATTCTCGATGACGACATCGGCGTCCGCGAGCAGGTCGCGCAGCGCGGTTTGGCCGTCTTCGCTCGCGATGTCGATCGCGACGCTCTGCTTGCCGCGGTTGCAGCTGTGATAATAGGCCGCGCCCAGCGCCTCGCCGTCCGCGCCCGTGACGAACGGCGGGCCCCATTGGCGCGTGTCGTCGCCCGCGCCCGGCCGCTCGACCTTGATCACCTGGGCGCCGAGGTCGGCGAGCAATTGCCCGCACCACGGCCCCGCGAGCACGCGCGCCAGTTCGACGACGCGCAAGCCGGCAAGCGGCTTGGGAAGCCTGTCCGCCACCGTCAGGAAAAGGCGCTGATGCCGGTGATCGCGCGGCCGAGGATCAGGGCGTGGACGTCGTGGGTGCCCTCATAGGTGTTCACCGTCTCGAGGTTCACCGCATGGCGGATGACGTGATATTCGGCCGCGATGCCGTTGCCGCCGTGCATGTCGCGCGCGACGCGGGCGATATCGAGCGCCTTGCCGCAATTGTTGCGCTTCAGCAGGCTGATCCGGTCGGGGGCGAGCCGCCCCTCGTCGATCAGCCGCCCGACGCGCAGCGCCGCCTCGGTGCCGAGCGCGATCTCGGTAAGCATGTTCGCAAGCTTCAGCTGCACGATCTGGTTCGCCGCGAGCGGCCGCCCGAACTGCTTCCTCTCGAGCGTGTAATTGCGCGCCGCCTCGTAGCAGAATTCGGCCGCCCCCATCGCGCCCCAGCCGATGCCGTAGCGCGCACGGTTGAGGCAGCCGAAGGGACCCTTCAGCCCCGACACGTTCGGCAGCAGCGCATCCTCGCCGACCTCGACACCGTCCATCACGATCTCGCCGGTGATCGAAGCGCGGAGCGAGATCTTGCCCTCGATCTTCGGCGCCGACAGGCCCTTCATCCCCTTTTCGAGCACGAAGCCGCGGATCGCGCCGTCGTGCGCGTCAGACTTCGCCCAGACGACGAAGACGTCGGCGATCGGCGAATTGGTGATCCACATCTTCGCGCCCCGAAGGCGATAGCCGCCCTCGATCTTCTCGGCGCGCGTCCGCATCCCCGCGGGGTCGCTGCCCGCGTCGGGCTCGGTCAGGCCGAAGCAGCCGACCAGCTCGCCCGATGCAAGCCCGGGCAGGAAGCGCCGCTTCTGCTCCTCGCTGCCATAGGCGTTGATCGGATGCATCACGAGGCTGCTCTGCACCGAACAGGCCGAGCGATAACCCGAGTCGACGCGCTCGACCTCGCGCGCGATCAGGCCGTAGCTGACGTAATTGAGCCCCGCGCCGCCATATTCGGGATCGATCGTCGCGCCGAGCAGCCCGAGCTGTCCCATCTCGCGCATGATCTCGCGGTCGAAGCGTTCGTCGAGGAAGGCCGAGGTGACGCGCGGCAGCAGTTCGCTTTGCGCATAGCCGCGCGCAGTATCGCGCACCATCCGCTCCTCGTCGGACAGCTCGGCGTCGAGCGCCAGCGGGTCGAACGGGTCGAGCGCCTCGATGCGCTGCGGATCGGCGAGGGCCATGGATCGGCTTTCTTCAAAGCGCGGCCCAATGATCGGGCTGCTAGGGAGTGGTCGCACCCTTGCGGGCGATCGCGGCAGCCGGGCTGTCGCGCGGCTCCAATATCGCCGCGGTCTCGATGAGGTCAAGCGCGCGCCGCGCCTCGTGATAGCGCCGCGCGTCGATCAGCCATTCGCCCGCCGCCTCGGCCCCCGGCAGCGCCTGGACCTCCTCGATCGCCTTGTCCACCTGGCCGCCCGCAAGATAGCGGCGCGCTCGCTCGATCCGTTCGGACGCGCGCGGCGACAGCGTGCCGGCGGGGCGCACGACGAACAGCTCGCTGAGTTCGCGCCGGAAACCGGTCCACAGGCTGCCGCCGCTCTCGCCGTTGCGGCCGACGAGCTGCGGCGCCAACGTGTCGAGCTCGCTGCGCAGCTGCTCGAGGGTGATCGGGTCACGCGAGGTGTCGATGATCGTCTTGACCGCGTTCGGCTGGTCGTCGCCGAAGCGCAGGCGCAGCTGCGCCTCGAGATAGCCGAGCGACAGGCCGCGATCGAGCGCGCGGCGCGCGGCGAAGGCGATCAGCAGCCCTTCGGCGCGCGTCGCATTGCCCGATGCCGACGCCGCCTCGAAGGTGATGCGCGACAACCGCGTTTCGAGGTCGGCGACCCGCGCCGACAGCGCGCTCGCGCCGTCGACCGGCGCCACGACCATCGCGGGTTCGGCGGCGCTGGGCGCGGGCGCGGCGCTGTCGCCCGGTGCCGCGAGCGTGCCGCCGGGTGTCGGCGTTTGCGCCACCTTCGTCACCGGCGCGGATCCGCTGCCCGGCAGCAGGCGCGTCATGGCCCATCCGCCACCGACGATTCCGATCACCAGCACGAGCAGGGCACCGATCACTAAGGTGCGGAACGAAAAGCCCTTTCCGCGAGCGTCCTCGTCGATGCGGACGCTTTTGTCGCTGTCGATTGCCATATTTCTCTTTCGAACGACCCCATTTTTCAGCCTTTGTGGCACAAAGCGCGCGCCAGTGCCAACATTGCCGCGTCATCGGGCCGCTCGGCGACGGCGACATCGCCCCATCCCGCCCCCGCCGCCGATGCCGCCTTCGCGCTGATCGCGACGAGCGCCAGATGCGCGCGGGCCTCCGGCACGAGCGCGGCGATCCGCTCTGCGGCGCGCCGGCTGTGAGCAAGCAGCACGGCCGGAGCGGCGACCAGCGCCGGCCAGTCGGCGGGCGGCGTCACGGCGTCGGCGGCATAGCAGGGGAGCGCGGTGATCGCCGCCCCGCGCGTGTCGAAGCGCGTCCGGTCGCGGCCGCAAAGCCACAATATCCGGGTCACCCCGCGCGACGTCATGGCGTCGACCAGCGCCTGCCCGTCGGTCGCGCCGACCTCGACGACGCGCAGGCCCGCCGCGCTCGCGGCTTCGGCGGTCGCCGCGCCGACGGCGTGGACGGGAAGCGGAGCGAGTCGTGCCTGCCCGGCGCCGCCGAGCCGCGCCGCCTGCGCGCTCGTCAGCAGCAGCGCGTCGAAATCCCCGGGGTCTGGCGGGGTCCAGGCGAGCGGGTGCGCGGCGAAGAGCGGCATGGGCCGGGCATCGAGGCCCATCGCCCGCGCCCGCGCGACCGTCGCCGCGCCGCCGGGGTCGGGGCGCGTGACGATCAGCGGCAGCCCCGCGCTCATATCGCGAACAGGCGCCGGACCGATTCGGGCGCTTCGGCGAGCAGGCGGTGCGCGAGCCCCGCCGCGGCCTCGCCGTCGCCGACCAGCACATGCCCCGCGACATGATCGGCGCCGTCGGCCGAGAAAATCTCGCCGTCGAGACGCAGCGCGCCGCCTTCCACGAAGCGCGCGTGCGCGGCGACCGGCGAGCGGCAATCGCCGCCGAGCGCGGCGAGGAAGGCGCGCTCGGCCATCACCGCGGCGTGCGTCGGCGCGTCGTCGACCGCGGCGACGAGCGCGCGAACCCGGGCATCGTCCGAACGGCATTCGATCCCGATCGCCCCCTGCGACGCGGCGGGAAGCAGCAGCGCCGCGTCCTGCGCGACGCCGATGTCGTGCATCCCGAGCCGTTCGAGCCCCGCCGCCGCGAGCAGCGTCGCATCGGCGTCGCCGGCCGCGAGCTTCGCGAGCCGTGTCGCGACATTGCCGCGCAGCAGCACCGTTTCGAGGTCGGGACGCAGCCGCCGGACCTGCGCCGCGCGGCGCGGGCTGCTCGTCCCCAGCCGCGCGCCCGGCGGCAGCTCGGCGATCGCCGCCGCCGCGATCCCCTCGCGCACCACCAGCCGGTCGCGCGGGTCGGCGCGCGGCAGCATCGCCGCGAGCGCGAAGCGCGCGTCGCGCAGCGTCTCGACGTCTTTCAGGCTGTGCACCGCGACATCGATGACCCCCGCGTCGAGCATCGCGTCGAGTTCGCGCGTCCACAGCGCCTTGCCGCCGACCTCGGCGAGCGCGCGATCCTGAATCCTGTCGCCGGTCGCGGTGATCGGCACGATGACGAGCGCCGCGGGATCGAGCCCATGCGCCGCGGCCAGCGCCGCGGCGGCCATGGTCGCCTGCGCCATCGCGAGCGGCGAGGCGCGCGTGCCGAGGCGCAGCGGCGCCGCGGGGGTGGGAAGATCGGTCATGCGCCGCTGCTAGGCGCTGCGCGGACGAAAGGGAAGATGGCGGGAGTGCAACCCCGCTTGCCCCCCTGCGCTTCGCGCGAGTAAGGGGGCATATCATATGACCCTGATCCTTGGCCTTGAATCGAGCTGCGACGAAACCGCGGCGGCGCTTGTCGACAGCGAACGGCGCGTCCTCGCGCACCGCGTCGCGGGGCAGGAGGCCGAGCACAGGCCCTATGGCGGCGTTGTCCCAGAGATCGCGGCGCGCGCGCATGTCGATCGCCTCGCGCCGCTCGTCGAGCGAGTGCTCGGCGATGCGGGGGTTTCGCTCGCCGACGTCGACGCGATCGCCGCGACCGCCGGGCCGGGGTTGATCGGCGGGGTGATGGTCGGGCTCGTCACCGGCAAGGCGCTCGCGCACGCGGCGGGCAAGCCGCTGATCGCGGTCAATCATCTCGAGGGGCACGCGCTTTCCCCGCGCCTTACCGACGCGGGGCTCGTCTTTCCCTATCTGCTGTTGCTCGTCTCGGGCGGCCACTGCCAGCTCCTCCTCGTCCGGGGCGTCGGCGATTACCGCCGCCTCGCGACGACGATCGACGACGCGGCGGGCGAGGCCTTCGACAAGACCGCCAAGCTGCTCGGGCTCGGCTATCCCGGCGGCCCGGCGGTCGAGCGCGTGGCGGCGGGCGGCGACCCGCGCGCGGTCCCCCTTCCCCGCCCGCTGGTCGGCAGCCGCGAGCCGCATTTCTCCTTCGCCGGGCTCAAGAGCGCGGTTGCGCGCGCCGCTGCGTCGGGCGAGCACAGCGTCGCCGACCTCGCCGCCTCCTTCCAGCAGGCGGTGGTCGATTGCCTCGTCGACCGCAGCCGCGTCGCGCTCGCCGCCTGCCCCGAGGCGAGCGCCTTCGTCGTCGCCGGCGGCGTCGCGGCCAATGGTGCGATCCGCGCCGCGCTGACCGAGCTCGCGGTGCGGTTCGACAAACCCTTCGTCGCGCCGCCGCTATGGCTGTGCACCGACAATGGGGCGATGATCGCCTGGGCGGGTGCGGAACGCTTCGCCGCGGGGCTCACCGACCCGCTGTCGGTCGCGGCGCGCCCGCGCTGGCCGCTCGACGCCGAAGCCGAGGCGGTGCGCGGAGCCGGAGTCAAGGCATGACGCGTGAAAGCATGACGTCATCCTTTTCGCGCTTCGGCGTCGTCGGCGGCGGCGCCTGGGGCACCGCGCTCGCGCAACTCCTCGCCGCGGACGGCGCGCCGGTCCGGCTCTGGGCGCGCGAGGAGGAGGTCGTCTCGGCGATCAACGCGGAGCATCGAAACCCATTTTTCCTCCCCGACGCGACGCTTTCGCCCTCGCTGACGGCGACCGTCGACCTGGCTGACCTCGCGGGGCTCGACGCGCTGCTCGTCGTCGTTCCCGTCCCTTATCTGCGCGCCGTTCTCGCCGCGCTTCCGCCGGGTGATGCCCCGCTGATCTTCTGCAGCAAGGGGATGGAGGCGGAAAGCTTCGCCTTTCCGGTCGACATGGCGCGCGAGGCCTTTCCCGCCCGCCCGCGCGCGGTGCTGTCGGGCCCGACCTTTGCGCACGAGGTCGCGGCGGGGCTGCCGACCGCGATCACCCTCGCCGCCGACGATCCGGCGCTCGCCGAGGCGCTTGCCCGCGCGCTCGCGCGCCCGCATTTCCGCCCCTATGCCTCGACCGACGTGATCGGCGCCGAGATCGGCGGCGCGGTCAAGAATATCCTGGCGATCGCCTGCGGCATCGTCGACGGCGCCGGACTGGGGCTCAACGCGCGCGCCGCGCTGATCAGCCGCGGTTTCGCCGAGATGACGCGTTTCGGCCTCGCGCGCGGCGCGCAGGCCGAAACGCTCGCCGGGCTCGCCGGGCTCGGCGACCTCGTGCTCACCTGCACCTCGTCCAATTCACGCAACTTCGCGCTCGGCCAAGGGCTGGGGCGCGGAATGTCGGCCGCCGAACTGATGGCCGACCGCCGTACCGTCGCCGAGGGCGCGTTCAGCGCCCCGGTTGTCGCCGCAGCGGCGCGCGTCGAAGGGATCGACATGCCGATCACCGGCGCCGTCGCGCGCCTCGTTGCGGGTGAAGCCAGCGTCGCCGATGCCGTTCAGGCGCTGCTCAGCCGCCCGCTGCGACGCGAAGGCGCGTGAGAAGAAAGCCCCCCGTGACGGCACGCCCGCGATTGCCTGCGCCGCGCGCGCGCGCTAGGCTGCGCGGCGGGGAAAAGCAGAAGGGGCGCCAGGCTTGAGCCAGACGGATAGCGCAGCCGCGCCCCCGCCCTCCGATTCCGGCCCCGATCAGCCGATGCCCGACGCCGATGCGGCGGCGCTCGCCAAGGGTGGGCGCACCAATTTCTTCGGCTTCCTCCTGCGCCTCATCGCGCGCCTGCCCTTCCTCTACGTCGCCGGCCGCTGGTACGGCGCCGACCTGGTCGGCCGCTTCGCCTTTGCGGTGCTCGTCATCGAGCTGGTCGCGCAGGTTGCGACGCTCGGCCTCAAGCGCGGCCTCGCCGAGCAATTGAGCGCGCCGGGCGCCGATCCGCGCATCGTCGTGTGGGACGGCATGTTCGTCGCCTTCCTCGCCTCGGCGCTCGGCTCGGCGATCCTCTTCCTCGTGCCGCAGCTCATGTATCCGGCGGGCGACATCAGCGGCACCGATCACTGGATGGCGCTCCTCGTCTTCGCGATCGCGGGAACCGAAATCGCGCTCGCCGCCTGCGCCTATCGCTTCGACATCGGCGCGACGGTGCGCGCGCGGGCGATCGTCGAACCGTGGACGATCAGCATCGCGGCGGCCGGTTTCTGGTTCGTGTCGATGCGCGACGGGCTGATGCTCTCCTACGCCGCGGCGATGGTCGCGGCCTTTCTGACGGCGCTGTGGCCGATGATCCGCCACTATGGCGGTCCGGGCGTGTGGCGCCCGCATATGGCGCACCTGATCGGGCTTGCGCGCCGCAACGCGCCGCTCGCCGCCGCCGACGCGATCGAATGGGGGACGCGCCGGCTCGACCTCTTCATCCTCGGCCAGTTCACCTCGCCGACGATCTACGGCATCTATTACATGGCACAGCAGGTCGCCTCGCTGCCGCAGAAGCTCAAGACCAGCTTCGAGCCGATCCTCGGCCCCGTCATCACCCGCAGCCTCGCCGAAAAGCGCTTCGCAGCGGTCGCGGCGCAGGTCAGCCAGGTCGGCTTCTGGATCATCGCGGCGCAGGCCGGGGTCGCGCTCGCGCTCGGCATTCCGGGCGAGGCGGTAATGGGACTCGTCGGCCCCGAATTCGTCGGCGGCACCGGCGCGCTCGCCTTCCTGCTCGCCGCCGAGGTCGTCGCGGCGACTGCGGTGGTCAGCGAGGCGGCGCTCGTCTATGTCGCGCGCCACCGCAACCTCCTGATCAGCCTCGCGACGCTCGCGCTGCAGGCGGTGCTCAGCGTCGGGCTGATCCTCGTCGCGCAGTCGATGGGGCTGGCGCCGATCTATTATGCCGGCGCGGTCGCGCTCGCGCTGATGCTCGCACTCGGTTTCGCCTCGGTGGCGAAGGCGTGGCTGCTCGCGCGCATCCTGAAGGCCCCGGTCAACAGCCTGCGCTGGGCGCTCGTCTGGGCGACCGCGGGCGCGGCGGTGCTCGGCTGGGGCGCGACCCAGCTCCCCGAATGGGCCGAGCTGCTGATCGGCGTACCCTTCATCCTCGGCGTCTATGCCTGGCTGATCTGGACGCGCGGCTTCGGCCCCGCCGACCGCGCGCTGTTCCGCAAGCACCCCGAAGCGGCGGAAACCCCCGCCGCCTAACTCAGCCCAGCCGCGCCGCGACCTCGGCCTTGAGGTCGGTCTGCGCGCGCGGGCCGACCTGCGCGATGATCTCGCGCGCGCAGACCGCGCCCATCGTCAGGCAGTCGGCGATCGCGCGGCCCTCGGCCTGACCCGCGAGGAAGCCCGCGGCGAAGAGGTCGCCCGCGCCCGTGGTGTCGACCACCGCGTCGATCGGCTCGGCGCCGACCTCGGTGCGGGTCCCGCCCATGATCGCGATCGCCCCCTTTTCGCTGCGCGTCACGACGAGCAGCGGCACGTCGGCGGCGACCTTGGCGACCGCGGCCTCGAAATCCGCCTCGCCGGCGAGCGCCTTGATCTCGACCTCGTTCGCGAAGAGGATGTCGAACAGCCCTTCGGCGATCAGCGCACGGAAATCCTCGCCATGGCGGTCGATGATGAAGGCGTCGGAGAGGGTGAAGGCGACCTTGCGCCCCGCGCCGCGCGCAACGTCGATCGCCCGGCGCATCGCGGCGCGCGACAGCGGCGGATCCCACAGATAGCCTTCGAGATAGAGGATGTCCGAATCCGCGATCACCGCCTCGTCGATCATCGCCTGCTCGAGCAGGTGGCTGGCGCCCAGGAAGGTGTTCATCGTGCGCTGCCCGTCGGGGGTGACGAGGATCAGGCAGCGCGCGGTCGGCGCTCCGCCGCTGAGCGGCGGCGTGTCATAGGCGACGCCGAGCGCGCGCAGATCGTGGGTGAAGACGTGGCCGAGCTGGTCGTCGGCGACCTGCCCGATGAAGGCGCAGCGGCGGCCGAGCGCCGCCATCCCCGCGAGCGTGTTCGCCGCCGAGCCGCCCGACATCTCGACCGCGGGGCCCATCGCGGCATAGAGGCGCGTCGCCTCCGCCGCGTCGATCAGCCGCATCGAGCCTTTGGTGAGGCCCTCGGCCTCGATCAGCGCGTCGTCGGCGCGGGCGATGACGTCGACGATCGCATTGCCGATGGCGACGACGTCGAAACGGGCGGTGGAGGCCATGAAAATTCCTGTGATGTTGGGAAAAGCTGCCGCGCGCCTTAATCGGCGGCGCGCGCCAAGGCAAGCGCGACGCTTGACGCGCGACGCGACGCCCAGCATCCCGGCGCCATGGCCCGCGCCGTCCACGCCCTGCTGCTCGCGCTCCGCGACCTGCCCAGCCCGCGGGTGCTGCGCATCCTCTCGGCGAGCCTCGCGCTGACGCTGCTGATCTTCCTCGCGGCTGGCTCGGCGATCTTCTTCGGCGCGCGCTGGGCGCTCGCCCATGGGCAGTGGCTTGCCGGCGCGAACCTCGACATGGCGGGGATCGTGATCATTCTCGCGCTGATCGCCGCGAGCTGGCTCCTCTTCCGCGCCGTCGCGATCGTCGTCGTCGGCCTGTTCGCCGACGGCATCGTCGCCGATATCGAGACGCGCCACTATCCCGCTGCGGCGCGGCGCGCGGCCGACGTCGGCTGGCGGCAGAACATCCGCCTCGCGCTCGCCTCGCTGGCGCGGCTGATCCTCGGCAATCTCGTCGCGCTGCCCTTCTATATCCTGCTTCTCGTCACGGGCGTCGGCACGTTGCTGCTTGCGCTCGCGGTCAACGCGCTGCTGCTCGGCCGCGACCTCGAGGCGATGGTCCTCGCGCGCCACCCCGACCGGCCGCGCCTCGACCGGGCCGCGCGCTGGTCGCTCGGGCTGCTGTCCGCCGCAGCTTTCCTGATTCCCGTCGCCAATTTCTTGGCCCCCATCGCCGGCGCCGCTATGGCCGTGCACATGCTTCACCTGGGGAAGAGGGACGACAGATGATCCGGCACCACCATCTGGGACCCATCGCGGGCCTCGCGCTGCTGCTCGCCGGCTGTGCCGGTCCCGCGATCCCGCGCGCGACGCCGCCGCGATCCGCCGCCGCCCGGCCGACCCCGCCGCGACCCGCACCGACGCCGATCGCCCCGCCGCGCGTCGTCCAGCACAACAGCCTGATCGGCCACGACGCCGACGCCGCGATCGGCCTGTTCGGCAAGCCGCGACTCGACGTGACCGAAGGCACGGGGCGCAAATTGCAGTTCGCGGGCGACGCCTGCATCCTCGACGTCTATTATTACGCCCCCAAACAGGGCGCGAAGCCGCTCGCCACCCACGTCGACGCCCGCGCGCCCGACGGCCGCGACGCCAGCATCGATGGCTGCATCTCCGCGCTCCAGCGGTGACCTTTCCCTCCTCTCCAAAAGGAGGGGCTTAGATGACGTCATTCCGCCAGTTCGGCGAGCGCCCAGGCGGCCGCATCGGCGACCATCGGCGATTCATCCCTCGTCAGTGCTGCGAGCCGCGCCCGGAAGCCCGCATCGCCGCTGTTGCCTGCCGCGATCGCGGCGTTGCGCACCATGCGGTTCCGTCCGATGCGCTTGATCGGCGACCCCGCGAAGACCTGCCGGAACCCCGCATCGTCGAGGTCGAGCAGATCGGCGAGCGCCGGCGCGGCGAGCTCGGCGCGCGGCAGAAAGGCGCGGTGCGTGTGCGCGGTTTCGGCGAACTTGTTCCACGGACAGACCGCAAGGCAATCGTCGCAGCCATAGACATGGTTGCCGATGCCGCGCCGCAGCTCGACCGGAATCGGCCCGTCATGCTCGATCGTGAGGTACGAGATGCAGCGCCGCGCATCGAGCCGGTAGGGCGCGGGAAAGGCCTGCGTCGGGCACGCGTCCTGGCACGCCCGGCAACTGCCGCAGCGGTCGCGCCCCGGCCGCGCCGGCGCAAGGTCGAGCGTCGTGTAGATCGCCCCCAGAAACAGCCAGCTCCCATACTCGCGGCTGACCATGTTCGTATGCTTGCCCTGCCAGCCGAGCCCCGCCGCCGCCGCGAGCGGCTTTTCCATCACCGGCGCAGTGTCGACGAACACCTTGACGTCGGCACCGGGCGCCTCGGCGACGAGCCAGCGCGCGACCGCCTTCAGCGCCTTTTTCACCGTGTCGTGATAGTCGCTTCCCTGCGCATAGACCGAAATGCGCCCGCGGTCGGATTCGTCCGCGAGCGCGAGCGGATCGGCGGCGGGCGCATAGCTCATGCCGAGGGCGATCACCGACCGCACCTCGGGCCACAGCCCCTGCGGCGACCCGCGCTCGGCGGCCCGGCTTTCCATCCAGATCATGCCGCCGTGGCACCCTTCCGCGAGCCACGCGTTCAGCCGCGCCGCCGTCTCGGGCGCCGCGTCGGCGCGCGCGATGCCGAAGGCGGCGAAGCCGTGCGCGCGCGCGACGGCTTCGAGCCGCTGTTCGAGAGGGGGCAAGGCTTCGGCAACCATTGGCGCTCTATACGCGAGCCGCCTCGCCGTGCCATAGCTTGCGCGAGATGATTGGGGACCGGCATTTGAGCGAGCTCAGCGTCGAGGCGAAAGGCCTCACCAAATATTTCGGCGCCTTCAAGGCGGTCGATCATGTCAGCCTCGAAGTGCCGACAGGAAGCATCTACGGCGTGCTCGGCCCCAATGGCGCGGGCAAGACCACCAGCCTCCGCATGATGCTGGGCATCGTCGACCCCGATTCGGGCGAGAGCCGGCTGCTCGGCGGCCACGCGCCGCAATCGGTGCGCCACCGCGTCGGCTACCTGCCCGAGGAGCGCGGCCTCTATCCCGGCATGAAGGCGCGCGAAGCGATCGCCTTCATGGGCGCGCTGCGCGGGCTCGACTGGGCCGAGGGGCGCCGCCGTGCCGCGACCTTCATGACCGAACTCGGGCTCGAGCGCGTGATCGACGAGAAGATCCGCAAGATGTCGAAGGGCATGGCGCAGATGGTCCAGCTGATCGGATCGATCGTCCACGCCCCCGACCTGATCGTGCTCGACGAGCCCTTCTCGGGGCTCGACCCGGTGAACCAGGAACGGCTCGAAACGCTCGTCCGGCGCGAGCAGACGCGCGGCGCGACGATCCTCTTCTCGACCCATGTCATGGCGCACGCCGAGCGCCTCTGCGACCGCATCGCGATCATCGCCCGTTCGGCGCGCCGTTTCGAGGGCACCGTCGACGCGGCGCGCGCGCTGCTCCCGATGCAGGTGCGCTATACCCCGCGCACCGACGACGACGGGCTCGCCGCGCTCCTGCCCGCGGGAGCCGAACGGCGCGGCGACGCATGGCAATTCCCGATTCAAGACGACGCGGTCGAACCGCTGCTCGCGCGCATCACCGCGAGCGGCCACGGCGTTGCCGGCCTGTCGATCGTCCGCCCCGCGCTCCACGATGCCTTCGTCCATATCGTCCGCCAGGTCGACGCGGGGTTCGACGCCGACGCGCATGCCGACGCGATCGAGGAGTTCGCGGCATGAGCCCCTTTCTGCGCACGCTGTTCGTGATCGCGCGGCGCGACTTCCTGTCGATCGTCGCAACCCCGACCTTCCTTCTCTTCCTGCTTGCGCCGCTGTTCATGATCGGCATGGGGGCATTGGGCGGCGTCGGCGCCTCACAGCTCGCCGACAGCGCGCGCGGCGCCGGGCGCCTTGTCGTGATCGCCGATCCGGGCGACATGGAGGCGCTGCGCGACGCCGACGACCGGCTGCGCGACGCGCTGCCCGGCGACCGCCCCGCGGCGCTCGAACTGCGCATCGCCGCAGCGAACACCGATCCGGTCGCGGTCGCGCAGGAAAAAGGCCGCGATACCTATGCGGTGATGAGCGGGTCCCTCGCGGCTCCGCGCATCGTCGAGCGCGAGGCGGGCAGCCGCTCGGGCCGCTATCTCGCGCTGCTTGCGACCGAGGTGCTGCGGAGCCGCGCGGCGGGCACCATCGCACCCGCCGCGCCGCGCTTCGAAAGCCTGACGCGTGGCGGTACGAGCATCGCGGCGCAGCAGTCGATCGGCTTCGGCGCCGTCTTCGTCATCTTCCTGTTGACCCTGCTTCTCGCGGGCCAGTCGGTCGGCATGCTCGCCGAGGAAAAGGGCAACAAGGTGATCGAGATCCTCGCCGCCGCGGTGCCGCTCGAAAGCGTCTTTCTCGGCAAGCTGCTCGGGCTGCTCGGCGTCGCGATCCTGTTCATCGCCTTCTGGACGGCGATGGCGGTCGGCGGCGGGCTGATCGCGATGACCCAGATCGATCCCGCCGCGATGGCGCAGGCGGGCGCGGCGGCCGGGGCTTCGGCGCCGCCGGCCGTCCTGGCGGTGGCACCCGCGACCGGCTGGCCCTTCTTCATCGGCATGTCATTCCTCTATTTCGTCATGGCCTTCCTGCTGCTCGGCGCGGTCTTTCTCGGCGTCGGCGCGCAGGCCTCGACGGTGCGCGAGATCCAGATGCTCAGCCTACCGATCACCATCTTCCAGGTCGCGATGTTCAGCCTGTCGACCGCCGCCGCCAACGCGCCGGGAAGCGGCCTCGCGACGATCGCCCAGATCATCCCCTTCTCCTCGCCGCTCGCGATGGCGGCGCGTGCCGCGACCGACGACGCGAAGGCCGTGCATCTGCTCGCGCTCGGCTGGCAGGCGATATGGGTCGCGCTCGTCGTCTACCTCTCGGTCCGCCTCTTCCGCTCAGGCGTGCTGAGCGGGCGCAGCGACTGGCGCTTCTGGAAACGCAGCGCGGGGGCGGGATGACGAATATCTAAAACCGACCGCTTCGCGACATTCCGCGCCCCATAACGTCGTCATTCCCGCGAAAGCGGGAACCCAGAGCGTGCGTCGGCTGACCCCACGCTGGGTTCCCGCCTTCGCGGGAATGACGAAGGTTGGGAAATGGCCCCTCCCCACCCCAGAACCGCCCTAACCCGCCGTTGACAAAGCTGTAAATAGTGGCATTCTGCAACTCATCTAGGCCGCGACAGACGGCCCCCTAGAGGAGCTGCCCCATGGCCACCCAGTATCGCGTTGCCCCCGAAAACCCCGATCCGCTCGACGTTTCCCGCGCCGAATTGTGGAGCGAGGATCGCTGGCAGGAGCCGATGGCCCGCCTGCGCACCGAATCGCCGATCCATTATTGCGAGGATTCGAAGTTCGGGCCCTATTGGTCGGTGACGACCTATAAGCCGATCCAGCATATCGAGGCGTTGCCCAAGATCTTCTCCTCTTCGTGGGAGTATGGCGGCATTACCGTTGCGGGCGACGGAATCGAGCATCTGCAGGAGGGCGAGGTCCCGATGCCGATGTTCATCGCGATGGATCCGCCGCAGCACACCGCGCAGCGCCGCACCGTCGCCCCCGCCTTCGGCCCGTCGGAGATCGAGCGGATGCGCGCCGACACGCTCGCGCGCACCGCCGCGGTGCTCGACACGCTCCCCATCGGCGAGACGTTCGATTGGGTTGAGAAGCTGTCGATCGAGCTGACGACGCAGATGCTCGCGATTCTCTTCGATTTCCCGTGGGAGGAGCGGCACAAGCTCACCGCCTGGTCCGACGCGCTCGGCGACATCGAAAGCTTCAACACCGTCGAACTCAGGCAAAAGCGGCTCGCGATCGCCTATGAGATGGGTGCGGCGTTCAAGGAGCTGTGGGACCGCAAGGCGCAGGCGCCGGGGCCGCACGACCTCATCTCGATCATGCTCCAGTCCGACGCGATGAGCCATATGAGCCATGAGGAATTCATGGGGAACCTCATCCTCCTCATCGTCGGCGGCAACGACACAACGCGCAATTCGATGTCGTCCTATGCCTATGGCCTCCACTGCTTCCCCGAGGAGCGCGCGAAGCTCGAGGCGAACCACGATCCCGATCTCGCGGTCAACGCGATGCACGAGATCATCCGCTGGCAGACCCCACTCGCGCACATGCGCCGCACCGCAACCGAAGATACCGAGCTGTTCGGCCACCAGATCAGGAAGCGCGACAAGATCGCTCTGTGGTACGCCTCGGCGAACCGCGACGAGAGTATTTTTCCCGACGGCGACCGGATCATCGTCGACCGCGAGAATGCGCGCCGCCACCTCGCCTTCGGCTACGGCATCCACCGCTGCGTCGGCGCGCGCGTCGCAGAGCTGCAGCTCACCGCGCTGATTTCCGAGATGCAGCGGCGCCGGCTGCGCGTGAACGTCGTCGGCGAGCCCGAGCGCGTCCACGCGAGCTTCGTCCACGGCTATCGCCATCTGCCGGTGGTGCTCGAAAAATATTGATGCGCGGCTGAAACCTCACGCGGGCCGGTCCCGTATCAACGGATATGATCGAACGGCGCTATCTTCTCGGCGGCCTCGCGCTCGGCGGCGCGCTCATCGGCGCGCCGATGCTCTTCGCCAAGTCGAAGCGGCCTCTGGCCGAGCCCGGCTGGCGCCTGTCCGACGCGCAGTGGAAGGCGCGGCTCACCCCCTTCCAGTACAAGGTGCTGCGCGAGGCGGTGACCGAGCGTCCTTTCACCAATCCGCTCAACGACGAGCATCGAGCGGGCATCTTTTCCTGCGCCGGCTGCGCGCTGCCGCTCTATTCGAGCAAGACCAAGTTCGAGAGCGGTACCGGCTGGCCGAGCTTCTGGGCGCCGCTGAAGAACGCGATCGCGACCTCGACCGACCATGAACTCGGCTATGCGCGCACCGAGGTCCATTGCCGCCGCTGCGGCGGCCACCTCGGCCATGTCTTCAATGACGGGCCGAAGCCGACCGGCAAGCGCTATTGCATGAACGGCGCGGCGCTCAGCTTCCGGCCGGCCTGACGCGCCACGCCGCCAATCCCGTCGCGGTGCCGAACGGGACCGGTTCGAGCCAGGTGGGCGGCTCGCCCGCATAGAGACGCGCCGCCAGCCCGTCGGCGCGCGCCTTGCGGTAATTGCCGAAATCGCTCGCGCTGCGGCAGACGACGATCAGCGTCGCGCTGCGCCCGCGCACCAGCGCCTCGGCCTTGGCGGGATCGCCCAGAAACGCGCGGATCGTGTCGGCCATCGCCTCCTTGTTGCGATGGTGCGGCGTCGCGACGAGGCGATGCGGCGTCCAGAAGATCAGCGGCGCGCCGAGGTCGATCGGCGCAAGGATCGTCGCTGGCGGCAGCCGGTCGAGCGCCGCGATCGCGGCGGGGTCGAGGCAGTTCTGACGCTTTGGCGTGTCCGCCGCGGCGCGGCGCTCGTCGGGCGCCTGCAACGCCGGGAAGACCCAGCCGAGCGGCGCGGCGACCGCGAGGCTGGCAAAGAGCGGCACGGTTGCGGCGGCGAGCGCCGAGCCCGCAATGCGCGGCAAGGCGCCGGCGAACCCCCGCGCCCGGCTCCACAGGCAAAGCCCGACCCAGGCGCAGCCCGGCACCGCGATCAGATGCGCGGTCGAAACGCTGCGCATCACCAGCAGCGACAGCGCCGCCGCACCGGCGAGTGCGATCAGGATCGTCGCCCATTGGCGCCTGTCCTCGGCGCTCGCGCTGCGCAGCCACGCGAGTCCCGCGCCCGCGAACCCCAACAGCGAGGGGACGATCAGAAACGGAATATTGTGCGGCTTCGCGGCCCAGATCGGCTGCCCCTCGATCACGCGGCGATACCAGTAACGATCGACGATCGGATCGAGCGACGCGAAGGGGCCGCGCGCGCATTCGGGCGCGACCGCGACGAGCGCGAGCGCCGCGAGGACGGCCGCCCCGCCGAGAAGCAGCAACCGAAGCCATGGCCGCGCCGGCCGCAGCGCCACCGCGACCCCGCTGCCGGCCGCGGCGACCGTGAAGGCGGCAAGATAGGGCGCCGACAGCGAATCGCACCACGCCCCCGCGAGCCCCGCCGGCCCGCGCGTCGCGAACTGAAAGAGGATCGCGCCCCCCGCCAGCCCGCCCATATAGCCGAGGAGCCGGTCGCGGTTCGCGGCGTCGCCGTTCAGCGCCCAGCGCAGCGCCGCGATTCCCGCGAAGAGCGCCGCCATCGGCAGCCCCTCGATCGACACCGCGACCAGCATCGCCGCGAACAGCCCGCCGAGCAGCCCGGCGCTGCGGCTCGCGGGACGCAGCGCCTGCCAGAGGATCAGCATCGCGAGGAAGATTTGCCAGCCGTGATGATCGACGCGCAGCGGCCGGAACTGCACCATGATATAGCCGGCGAAGAGAATATAGAGCGGCGCCACAAAGGCGATGCGCCGGTCGGGCAGCGTCCGGAAGCCGAGCGCGGCGGCGGCGAGCAGCGCCGCGAGGTGGAGCGGCGGCCACAGCGCCATCACGATCTGCTCGGCGAGCGGCTGGCCGAAAAACGGCCGCAGCAACAGGATTCCGCCCGCGATCGGCGCATCGACGATCCGCGACCAGTGCATCAGCACGCCGCCATCCACCGGATTGACCCGATATTGCATGAGGTCCCACCAGCCCTGCCCGGCCAGAAGGTCGCGCACCTGCGCCATGCGCATCGCGTCGTCGGTGTCGCTCAGCTGGAGCGCCGTGATCGCCGGCCATTGCCCGATGAAGATCGCGACCTCGACGACCGCCCAGAGGATGAGCGCGACGCGAACCGGTGTCATCCACGCCGCAAGGAACGGCGCGGTCTCGGGGGTCTTCGCGCGCCCGGCCGCGAGGGTCCCGGCGCTCATGCGGCGTCCGGACGGAAGACGACGTGGCGGCGCAGCAGATAGGTGGTCTGGAAGCTGACGACGATCGCGGCGAGCTTCGCGAGACGCGCATCGAGGCCGAGCGCGCTCCCGGCGCCGACGATCGCGGTGGTCACCGCGAGACCGACGAGCGCCGAGCCGACGAACAGCAGCTTCTGGCGGTGGCGCTCGTCCGTGCCGCGCGCCGCGGTGCCGTCGGCAAAGACGAGCCGGCTCGATACCAGCCAATGGACGAGGATGCCCGTGCCATAGCCGAGCGCCGAGGCGGCGACGGGCGCCAGCCCGCCATCGAGCAGCAGCAGGAACAGCCCGGCGTCGGTGCCGAGCGCGAGCCCGCTCGCGAACAGATAGGCGATCCAGCGCGCTTCGCCGCGCCGCGCCGCGTCGATCATCTGCAGGGCCCTGTCGATCATCGCCGCGGTCCTCCGGGCAGAAGCGACGTCACGCCGCCTTGGCGGCGCGGCCGGGAACGGCGCGCACCGATGCGAGCGCGGCGCGCTCGCCCTCGCTGCCGCTCTCGTGATATTCGGCATCCTCATTGACGCCCCAGATGTCGTAGACGCGCGCGCCTGCGGCTATGTTTCGCACCGTCAGCATCGCGGTCATCATCGCATGATCCTGGTTGTTGTAGCGGTGCATGCCGTTGCGTCCGACCATGTGGAGCGTCGGATAGCGCGCCTCGAGCTCCTCGCGCATCGCCGCGACATGCGCGGCATAATCATCGTCATAGACCGGATAGGCCTTTTCCTGCCGCACCACCGCGCCGCCGACGACATCGGCGGGGTCGCAGAGGCCGAGGATCGCCATTTCCTTCGTCGCCAGCGCGACGAGCTCGTCGTCGCTCGACGACCAGAGCCCGTCGCCCTCGAAGCAGAAATATTCGAGACCGACGCACGCGATCGCGGGGTCGGGGACCATTTCGGGCGACCAGCTGCGGAAATTCTGCACCCGGCCGACCTTCACCTTGCTGTCGTGGATATAGATCCAGTTGTCGGGGAACAGATCCTCCGAGCGGATCTTGAGCGCAACGGTCAGGAAGTCGCGATATTTGAGCGCCGGCGCATCGGTCAGCGCGCAGGCCGGCAGCGGGTGAATGCGCGCCGCAAGCTCGCGCATCGGCGCCGAACTGATCACATGTTCCGCGTCGATCACGATGTCGCCGTCGGGCCCGCTCGCGGTCAGCCGCCAGCGCCCGCTCTTCTGGTCCTGCGTCAATTGCCTGAAGCTGTGCGCCATCAGCACATGATTGCCGCCCGCGCGCACCTTGCCCGCCGCCGCGTCCCACATCATGCCGGGGCCGAGCCGCGGATAGCGGAAGGTTTCGAGCAGGGTCTTGGTTGCCATGCCGTCGTTCGGCGCCTTGTTGAGCCCCAGGCTGCGCTTCAGCCCGTCGAGCACTGCGGCGCCGAGGCTGAGCCCCTTGATGCGCTGCGCGGCCCAGTCGGCCGACATCTCGTCGCACGGCATTCCCCACACCTTCTCGGTATAGGTCTTGAAGAAGATCGAATAGAGCTTCCGCCCGAACTGGTTGATCGTCCAATCCTCGAAACTGCGCACCGTCCGGCTCGGAAACAGCTTCGCCTTGGCATAGCTCGCCATGCACAGGGTCGATCGCATGATCCCGAGATTCCACAACGCCTCGAACGCGCGCAGCGGATAGGAGTAGAATTTGCCTTCATAATAGATGCGGCTCATCCGCGGGCGCTGGATGAAGTCGTCGGGCAAAATCTCGTTCCACAGGTCGACGACCTCCTGGCTTTTCGAGAAAAAGCGATGACCGCCGATATCGAAGCGAAAGCCCTCATGCTCGACCGTGCGGCTGATGCCGCCGACATAGACGGGGTCTTTCTCGATCACCGTCACCGAATATCCCTGCTGCGTCAGCAGATAGGCGGCGGTCAACCCCGCCGGCCCGGCGCCGATGATCGCGACGTCCACACTCGTCGGCCGGTTCTGGTTGTCAGGCATCGATAATCCCCACGCAGCAAAAAGCTCGTCTACCCCTGTGGCGCAGCGGGCCTAAAAACTGGTTAACGGAGTAGTAGGAAAGCGGAGGTGGATCGGCAGCAAATGGTCGTCGCGTTGCGCTCTGAAGCCGAGACAAGATTGACCGTCGGCGGGGGTGAGCCCCTTGCCTCCCGTTCCCCGCCGCCGCATACTCGTCCCCGCCTGAAAAGGAGCAGGCCGGTGCGGTTGGCCCGGCCCTCGCGCCCCGCGAGTCCTGGCCTTCGCCCACGGGCGATGCGTCCCGAGGCCTTTGCCGCCCCGGCAATCCCGCCGGCGCGAACGAAGGAGCCTGGACCCATGCAACAGCAGATTTCGGTCATCACCCTCGGCATCGCCGATCTCGCCGCGTCGCGGCGCTTCTATACCCAGGGCTTCGGCTGGCGGCCGGCGTTCGAAAATGACGAGATCCTCTTCTACCAGATGAACGGCTTCGTCTTCGGAACCTGGTTGAAACCCGCGCTCGCCGACGACATGCAGCGCGCGCCGACCGGCGGCGACGCGCCCTTTGCGCTCGCCCACAATGTCGCGGCGCAAGCCGAAGTCGCGCCGCTGATCGACGCGCTCGTCGGCGCGGGCGGAACGCTGCTCCGCGCGGCCGACGCGCCGCCGCATGGCGGCTTTCGCGGCTATGTCGCCGATCCCGACGGCCACGCCTGGGAAATCGCATGGAATCCGGCGTGGCCGATCGACGCCGAGGGCCATGTGCGCTTCGCGGCCTGATCGCGCCGACTAGGGTTCTCCACCGCCGGGACGCGCGCGCGTGGTTCGGAACAGCACGGCCTCGATCGCGAGAAAGAGACCCATCGCGCCCGCGGCGGCGACAGGCCCGCCGAGATCGAGGCCGATGCGGACGACCACATAGGCGAGGACGATCAGGCTGAGCATCAGCCCCGGCGCGCCGAGTCCGCGCATCGCGGCGCTGCAGTGATAGCCGATCCAGAAGACGAAGCGGAACAGGATCCAAACGAAGGCGGTCGCCTCGACCGCGCGCATCCCGTCACCGCCGTCGCTGTAGAGCGCGAGCCCGAAAAGCGCCGCCGTGAACAGGATCAGTTGCTCGAGCGTGTTCTGCAGATAACGCTGATTGACCCGCAGGCGCCGGGTCTCGTAGCCGGCCAACGGGTCGAAGGCGGGCGATTGCAGCCGCTCGTGCGCGACCGCCTCTACGCCCATCGCAAGGCAGAAGAAAACCGCGAGGCACCAGCATTTGAAGGCGAAGATCAGCCGGTCGGCGACCGTCTCCATCTCGGCGAGTGGCGGCGCGAGGTGACGGATCGCGAGCCAGAGCGCCGCGGCGACGGCAGCCGAGACGGCGATGGCTCCGATCCCCTTTCGGCGCTGGCGGCGCCAATCGGCGGCGACATCCTGCGCTTCCATGTCCCTTCTCCCTGCCGGCCTTGATCCGCACGGCGATCCTATCACGAACCGCCGCCGGCCGCATCCTCGCCGCCCGGCGGGCCCCGCGCGCCGGCGTCGCCTTCGAGGATCGTCCCGGCGTCGGCAAGCACCCCCCGGAGCGGCTTCAGCACCAGCGTGCCGAGCCGTACCCGCGGGCTCGCCTTGCCCGGCATCGCGCTCAGCACGAACGCGGGGTCGAGCCGCAGCGCGGCCGCCGACGCCTTCGCCATCCGCACCGTGTAGCGGCCGTAGGGGACGCTTTCGAACAGGAAATAGCCGTCGAATTCGCTGAGCGCCGTGGCGCGCACGCGGCCCTCGGCATCGACGAGTTCGAGGCTCAGCCCCTCGATCGCATTGCCGCCGGCGCGCATCGCCACCCCTTCGATCTCGCCTGCCGCGCTCATCGGCAGCGCGACGCGCGTCGCGACGCCAGGGCGCGGAGTGACGACGACGCCGGGAAGTGCCGGCTGGACATAGGGGTCGGGCAGGCTACCCGCGTCGATGCCGATCAACAGCGGGCGGAAGGGTTCGAGCCCGTCGATCACCGCACGCCCGTCGGCGTCGGTCGCGGCATCGACATAGGCGTTGCCTGCGGTCAGCGGTACCCGCGCGACCGCCGCCTCACCCGGCTGGCGCACGCCGTCGCCATTGTCGTCCATGAACACATCGGCGAGCACCTGCCCGCGCCCACCGAGCTTTTCGCTCGACATCCGCCAGCCGCCGCGCGCGGGGTCGGGGCCGAAGCTGAAGGCGAGCGACAGCGATGCCGCGACCGACCCGTCGCTCGCCACCTCGCCAAAGCCCGATAGCTGCAAGCGCTTGAAACGGCGCGTATAACCGAGCCCGGCGCGCGCGCGGCCGAGCCCCTTGTCATAGCCGACCTCGGCGCGCCATTCAGCGTCTCCTTTTCCCGACCATTCGGCGATCGCGGTCAGCCGCGAATCGGCACTCGCGCCCGCCAGCGCGACGCGTGCCTCGCCGCGCAGCCGGATGCGCCCGATCCGCGCGTTGGCGAGCAGGCTGGCGGTCAGGCTGTCGGGCGGATCGGGGCCGAAGGGCATCTGCGACCGGCTCCAGTCGAGCTGGCCGGTGAAGGTCATCGCGCGAAAGCTCGCCGAGGCGCGCGCGCTGGCGTCGAGGCTCGCGATTCCCGACGCGCGCTCGGTGCGCGACAGGTCGAGATGGAGCGGCAGCACGCTGCGCCCGACCTTGACCGACTGGTCGAGCGAGAGGGAATAGAGGCCGGTCACACCGCCAAAAAAGCGGTCGGAGACGAAGCCGCCCCAGCCGCGCATCGCGTCGGCGCGCACATAGGTCTCGCCAAAGGCCGCGAGCCAGCTCAGCCGCGCCGCAGCGCCGCCGTCGTCGGCATAGGATGCCGCGACCTCGAGCAATGACGGCCCGATCGAGCGGCGCAGCGCGGCCTCGCCATAGTTGCGGCGGACATTCTCGATCATCAGGCTGTGGGCATAGCCCGCGACCGAGGTCCGCGCGTCGAGTCCGCGCTCGATCGCCAGCGTCCCGCGCCAGCCGCGCCGCCACGGCTGGCGGCGATTGCCGAATGCGATCAGGTCGGAATTTTCCTGCGCGAACCCCGCCCAATACCAGGTCTGGCGCGGCGGGATCGAATCGATCCCGACCTGCAGCTCCTTGATCTCGCGCCGGATCTGGCCCTGCGGCCCGTAAAGCACGATCTCGAAGCGGTTCGCGCCATATTGCAGCGGCACGTCGAGAAATTCGTAGCGGCCGTCGCCATTGGGGCTGGCGAAGGCGAGCAACTGCCCGTTGCGGTAGAGTTCGGCGTCCCAGCCCGCAGGAAGGTCGCCGCGAAAGCTCGTCTTGTCGAAGGCGTCGGGGCGCTCGACCGGCCGGTTGGTGATCACCGCGCCGCGCCCCGGCGCGCTCTGCGCGACCAGCCCCGTCGACAGCAGCGCGACGTCGCCCGCGGCATAGTGGGTCGCGCGGAGCGAGCCGAGCAGCGTTCCTGCGGGATCGGTGCGATAGAGCCGCATCCGCAGGCTGTCGGGCACCCCCTTCTCGTCCGACGCGAGCCGCGCGTCGAAACTCTGCCCGAGCGCCTCGCCCGCCGCGAAAATCTCGTAGCGCGCCTGGACATAGGAGCCACCGCGCCGATCCTTCGCCGCGCCCGCCGACGCGACGACGTCAACCGACGGCGTCGCCCACGCCTGATAGGGCCGCGCCGCCTGCGGCAGGCTCGCAAGGTCGAAACGCGCGGCGGGGCGGATTCCCGCGGCGCGCGCGCGGCGTTCGGCCGCGAGCCGGAAGGGTAGTTTCTCCTTCGCGTCGATGCGCAGCGCCGCATTGGGCAGGTCGGCGGCGATCGGCACGCCGAGCCATGCGTTCAGGCTGGCGAGATCGACGCACCAGCCCGCGGGGGTGTCGCGGATCGTCGTTGCGGCGATCCGATAGCTCTGGTTTCCCGCGCGCACGTCGCCCGCGTCGCGGTCGATCGTCAGCGTGCGCCGCTCGTCGAACACCCAGCCCGTTGCGCGGCGCAACTTCCGGTCGACGCGCACCGCAAGGTCGAGCGCGAGCACCATGTCGCCCAGGTCGACGCATACCCCCTCGGGCGTGCGATAGCCGCGCACCCCGTCGCCGAGCCGATACGGACCCGAGCGCAGCTCGAACAGCCAGGCATCGTCCTCGTTCGGCGCCCATGCCGCGGAAGAAGGAGAAACGGGTCTGGTATCAACGGCTTCGGCGCTGGCGGGCACGAGTCCCGCCAGCGCCAGCGCGGCGACGATGAAGCGCCCCCACCGCATCCCGGCCGCGCCTGACTTGTCCGTCCGATTCCTATTTCACCACCCGATCGGCCTCGTCGATCGTCGCGCCGCCGATCTCGCGGTCCTCGCTGTAGCGGATATGCACCGGCCCCTTGAGCGTCGCCGCGACCTCGGGCGGGATGCGCAGCGCCACACTGCGCTGCGTCACCTCGGGATAGACCGCGATGCCGCGCGCGACGAGCAGCGGCTCGGCCACCCCCGGCCGCGTCACCTCGATATCGCCATAGACCGACCGCTCGCCGCTACGCGTCAACTCGAACGCGAACGCCGGCCCGTCGCGCGTCTCGGCGATCCGCGCGTCGCCGATCCGCGCCTCGGCGCCGAGATCGCCGACGCGCACGATCACCGGGATGGTGATGCCATAGATGGGGGTGAGCGCGATCGACACCCCCTCGCCCGCCGTTTTCGGTGCCGTCGCGGGCGCCGCGTCGGGCACCGCGCGGAACAGCATGTGCGCGCGATATTCGCCGGCCGGCGTCCCCTCGGGCACCCGAACCCCAACGCGAATCACCTGCGGCTGATTGGGCGGCAGCGTCACGCGCCGCGGGCTGAAGGCGATCATGGCGAGCGCCGTCTTCTCGGCCGGCGTCGCTTCGGCCTCGTCGATCTCGTCGAGCCCGCCCTCGGCGGTCATCCGCTTGATCTCGAGGCTGATGCGATAGGTCGCGGGCTCGGCGCCGATATTGTTGAGCACCACCTCGGTCCCGCGCGATCCGTCGAGAATCAGCCGCGTCGGCGCGACGAGCAGGTCGCCCGCGGCGTGCGCGGGCAGCGCGGCGGCAGCGAGCGCGGCCGCGAGAAACAGGCGCAAGGCCCCCACAGAACGAAACATCGGCACGATCCCCACAATCGCTGGTCGGGACGGCACGCCGCCCCTTTTGGCTGGTCGCGACCAGATAGCGCCAACATGGTTGATATTTCGCTAAGCATGATGCGAGGGGCCGCCCGCGCGAAACGAAAGGGGCCGCCGGACGACGCCCGGCGGCCCCTCTTTCTGCGCCTGGCGAGGCGTTGGCCTCGCCAGCCGGCTCACGGCGTTTATTGATAATTGGCGGTGACGTTGAACGTCCCCGAATAATCGCCCGACGCCTGGTTGGCACCGACGCTCAGCGTGCCGCCCACCTGAAAGCTGCCGCCGACGGTGCCCGGACCGTTGGTCAGCGTGACCGAGCTCGCCGAATAGCTGAGCGCGGCGGTCATCGTCCCGCCGAGCGAGCCGTTGAGCGTCACGCTCGAATCGCCGCCGACGAGCACCACGGCGTTGTTCGTGCCCTGGATGTCGAAATTGGCGGCGGTCGTCGTGCCCGTGCAGGTCAGCCCCGCGCCGCAGCTCGCGCCCCCGGCGGTCGACACCGCGACGGTCGAGGCGGTCGCGCCGCTGATGATCGTCGCGAAGTTGAGGTCGCTGGTGTTGGTCAGCGTGATCTGGCGCAGGATCTTGGCCTTGGCCGTCCCGGTCGCCGAGGCGGCGTGCGCCGCCGACGCGTTCATCGCGAGGGCAGCAAGTGCGGCGCCCGCGAGGGCGCGCTTCATCGTCATGGTGCGCATATGATTGGTCCCTTTAAGCAGTCGTGTCGAATGGAAATCCCACCCCATTCGCCGAACCGTTTAGCGCGACAGCCGTTCAACCTTTGCCAGCGAGCATGGTAAACGGCGCGTTAGGGATTAGCGGTCGTCAGCCGTATAACTCTTTTTATATCAAATATTTATCTTGATTTCTCCGGGCAGGAAGCGTGCATTCCCTCCCTCTCGGCGGCCCGCGCCGGGACAAGATCGGCCCTCGTCCGGCGCAGCCGTGCCTCAGATCGATTCGCCCGACAGGCGCTGGCAGATCATGTCGAGCTGGTCGAGCGACGCGAATTTCAGCGTCAGCGCGCCCTTGCCGCCGCCGCCATATTGAATCGCGACGCCGATCCCCAGCAGCTCGGACAGATGCCGTTCGACCGCGACGATATCGGGGTCGCGTCCGCCGTCGATGCTCTTATATTCGAGGCGACCCTTGCGTCCGCCACCCTTCTCGGCGCGCACCAGCGCCTCGACCGCGCGCACCGACAGCCCTTCGCGCACGACCTTGCGCGCGATCTCCTCGGCGTCGGACGCGCCGATCAGCGCGCGCGCATGCCCCATCGCGAGGCTGCCGTCGCCGACCAGCGCCTGGACGCCGCGCGGCAGGTCGAGCAGGCGCATCAGGTTCGCGACATGGCTGCGCGACTTGCCGACCAGCTTCGCGAGCGCCTCCTGATTATGGCCGAAATCCTCGATCAGCTTGCGATAGGCGCTCGCCTCTTCGATCGCGCTCAGATCCTCGCGCTGGATATTCTCGACCAGCGCGATCTCGTAGGTCGCAGCGTCGTCGAGTTCGCGCACTAGCGCCGGAATCTGGTGCAGCCCGGCGCGCTGCGCCGCGCGCCAGCGCCGCTCGCCCGCGACGAGCTGATACCCCTCGCCCCCCGGCGCGCGGCGGACGATGATCGGCTGGAGCAGCCCGCGCGCGGCGATCGATTCGGCGAGTTCGGCGATCGCCGCCTCGTCGAAATGGCGGCGCGGCTGGCCGGGCAGCGGGCGGATCGTCCCGACCGCAATATGCTGGACCGCGTCGCCCGAGGCGGCGGGCACCGCCTTTGCCGCGCTGCCGGGGCTAGCCAGCACCGGCGATTCGACCGCGACGTCGCCGAACAGCGCGTTCAGCCCGCGGCCGAGCCCCGAGGGACGCTTGCGCGCCGGAGAGCCCGAAATTTCGTCTTTACTATCAGTCATTTAAGCGGCCTTACGGACATTGGGCAGGCGGCCGAGTAGCTCGCGCGCGAGCGCGATATAGGCGGCCGACCCCGCACAGCGATGGTCGTAGATCAGCGCCGGCAGCCCGTGACTCGGCGCTTCCGACAGCCGCACGTTGCGCGGGATCACCGTCTCGAACACCACCGGGCCGAGCACCTCGCGGACATCGTCCGACACCTGGTCGGTCAGCCGGTTGCGCCGGTCGAACATGGTGAGCGCGACGCCGAGGATGAAGAGCTGCGGGTTAAAGCGTCCGCGCACGCGCTCGACCGTGGTGAGCAGCTGGCTCAGCCCCTCGAGCGCGAAAAATTCGCATTGCAGCGGCACGAGCAGCGATTCAGCGGCGATCAGCGCATTGAGCGTCAGCATGCCGAGCGATGGCGGACAGTCGATCAGGCAGATGTCCCACTGCCCCGCCTCGGCGCTCGCCAATGCCTGCTGCAGCCGATGGAGCCGGTCCTGAAACTCGATCAGCTCGATCTCGGCCCCCGACAAGTCGACCGTCGCGGGGACGATGTCGAGCCGTGGAATCGCGGTCGCAACGCTGCAGTCGGCAACGCCCGCGTCGCCGCGCAGCAGATCATAGCTCGAAAGCTCACGCTGCGCCTGCTTGATCCCGAGCCCGGTCGAGGCGTTGCCCTGCGGGTCGAGGTCGATGATCAGCGTCCGCCAGCCCGTCGCCGCGAGCGCCGTGGCCAGGTTGATCGCGGTCGTCGTCTTGCCGACCCCGCCCTTCTGGTTCGCCACGGCAATGCGGATCATCGCTTTCCTCGCTGTTTCGCCACGATCCTGCCGCGCCCGACCAAAATCTGGCTGTCGGCGTCGGTGTGGCTCTGTTCCACGTGAAACATCTTCTGCCATGCCGGGGGCAGAGATGCCAGTTCCTTAACCGCGTTTCGCCCCTTCGGTAGCAGCCAGTGCGTCGATTCGGCGGAAAAACGCGCGGATAAGTCGATCAGCCGGTCAAGCGGTGCGAAGGCGCGCGCGCTGATCGTCGCGGCGGGGCGCGTTTCGACGCGTTCGAGCGGTGCCTCGGCGACCTCGACATGCGCCAGATCGAGATCGACCACGACTGCGCGGAGGAATTCGCACCGCCGCCGCCGCGATTCGACGAGCAGCATCGGCCGCCCACTCAGGATCGCGACGACCAGCCCCGGCAATCCGGGCCCGCTGCCGAGGTCGATCCATAGCCCGTCGCTGTCGCGGTCGCGGTCGAACGCCAGAAGCTGCGCGCTGTCGGCGATATGCCGCACCCACAGATGCGGGATTGTCGAGGCCGCGATCAGATTCTGCCGCGCATTTTCATCGACGAGCATCGCGGCAAAGCGCTCGAGCCGTTCCCATTGCGTCGGCGCCGGAGCGAAGGCCGCTTCAACCCAACCGCGCGCCGCTTCCTCATTCTCCAATATATTCAAGGCGATCAAACCTGTCCACCGTGTCAGCCTATCGAACGCTTCACGCATCTCTTTGCGCCTTTGCGCGAGATTTTCATAGCTCACACAAAGACACAAAGATGTCGTGCCATATCTTGCCTTCGATGAAGATCCCAACACGATCCCCTTCCTGGAAATTGCGCTTCGCGCGGGCCTACTACCATTATCTCTGTCAGCGCCGCCCTCTTCGTGTCTTTGTGTGAGACTTGTTAAACGCCGGAGCAAGCGATCAAGCCGCCCGCCGCCGGCTGTGCACCATGATCGCGGTCAGCGCCGCGGGGGTCACGCCGTCGATGCGCGCCGCCTGTCCCAGCGTTTCGGGACGCGCCTTCGATAGCCGCTCGACCATCTCGCGCGACAGCCCCCCGATCGCCCCATAGTCGAGTTCGGCGTCGAGCAGGATCGCCTCGTTCGCGGCGAGGGCGCGAAGCTCGGCCTCCTGCCGCGCGATGTAGGGCGCATAATGCGCATCCTCGGCGATCTCGGACAGGATGTCCGGGTCGATCGCGGCAAGGTCGGGCGCGAGCGCCGTCAGCGTCGCCATCGTCACGCCCGGGAATCGGAGCAGGTCGATCCGCCGCCGCGCCGCGCCATCGCCCGGCAAGGCGAGTTCGAGCGCGGCATAATCGGCGGTGCGGGCGGGTGCGTCGAGCAGCGCTTCGGCGCGCTCGCGCTCGGCCATCCGCGCCGCGAACAGCGCCGCGGTCGCCGGGCGCACCAGCCCGAGCTCGATCCCCAGCGGCGTCAATCGCGTCGCGGCATTGTCGGCGCGCAGCCGCAGTCGATACTCGGCGCGCGCAGTGAGCATGCGATAGGGCTCGCTCACCCCCTGCAGCACTAGGTCGTCGACCATCACCCCGATATAGGATTCGGACCGGTCGAGGATCAGCGGCGCACGACCCTGGACCGCGAGCGCCGCATTCGCTCCCGCGACCAATCCCTGCGCCGCCGCCTCCTCATAGCCGGTCGTGCCGTTGATCTGACCCGCGCACCACAGGCCGGCGATGCCGCGCAGCTGCAAGGTCCGGTCGAGCGCGCGCGGGTCGATATGGTCATATTCGACCGCATAGCCCGGCACGACCATTTCCACCGCTTCGAGCCCCTCGATCGTGCGCAGCATCGCGAGCTGGACGTCGGCGGGAAGCGAGGTCGACACGCCGTTCGGATAGACGAGGTCGGTGTCGAGCCCCTCGGGTTCGAGGAAAATCTGGTGCCCGTCACGGTCGGCGAAGCGGTGAATCTTGTCCTCGATCGACGGGCAATAGCGCGGACCCGCCGCGCCGATCGCGCCGGTGAACAGCGGCGAGCGATTGAGATTGTCGGCGATGATCCGGTGCGACGCCGCGTTGGTGCGCGTGATCGCGCAGAAGATCTGCGGCACCGTGCGCGCGGCGTTCCACAGGGAGCAGGTCCAGCTCGCGCCCTCGGCGCTGTCCGAGGGCTGCTCGACAAGCCGCGCCCAGTCGATCGTACGGCCGTCGAGCCGCGGCGGCGTGCCGGTCTTGAGCCGCGCCATCGGCAGGTCGGCGGCGCGGAGCTGCGCGGCGAGGCGGTACGCGCCAGCCTCGCCGATGCGCCCGCCCTCCATCCGCTCCTCGCCGCGAAACAGCCGTCCGCCGAGGAAGGTGCCGGTGGCGAGCACGATCGCGCCCGCCGCCAGCACGGTGCCGTCGCCGAGTTCGAGCCCTTCGACCCGCGATCCGTCGGCCGACAGCTTGAGCGCCGCCGCCTCGCCCGCGACGACCGCAATGTTCGGCTCGGTGGCAAGCAGCGACTGGATCGCCGCGCGATAGAGCTTGCGGTCGGCCTGGACGCGCGGCCCCTGCACCGCCGCGCCCTTCGACGCGTTGAGCATCCGGTAATGGATCGCGGCGGCGTCGGCGGCGCGCGCCATCCAGCCGTCGAGCGCGTCGACCTCGCGCATCAGATGCCCCTTGCCGAGACCCCCGATCGCCGGGTTGCACGACATCGTCCCGATCAGCGCGGGATCGAAGCTGACGAGCGCTACCAGCGCGCCGAGCCGAGCCGCGGCGGCGGCGGCCTCGGTCCCGGCGTGTCCGCCGCCGACAACGACGACATCGAAAGTTGCGCTGCTGTGCATGATGGCGGCGCCCTTAGCCGAAAGGCCGCCCTGAATCCACTGCGCTGCGACCGATGCGATGTTTCACGTGAAACATCATTTCGCACGTATCATTTCCCGATGCAGAAGCGCCCGAACAGCGCATCGAGCATGTCCTCGACTCCGGCGCGCCCGGTAATCCGGTCGAGCGCCGTCGCGGCGAGCCGCAGCCGTTCGGCGAGGAGGATCAGGTCGCCGGCCTCGCGCGACCCCGCCTCGACCGTCAGCCAACCCCGCGCCTCGGCGAGCGCCGCGCGCTGGCGTGCCCGCAGCGCCGCCTCGCCCTCGCGCGGCAGCAGGGTGCGCGCCATCTCGACGATATAATGGTGGAGCTTGTCCATCCCTTCCCCCGTCGCCGCCGACAGGATCAGGTCGCAGCGCGCCGCCTCCGCCTCGCGCGCCGCGTCGCCGCACCAGCGATCCGCCTGCGCCGCGATGAGGATCGTGCGCGGGTGCGCGGGCGCCGCGTCGGGCGGCCCAAGCCACAGCAATATGTCCGCCGACTCGACCGCCGCCTGCGCGCGCTCGATTCCGATCGCCTCGATCGCATCGGCACCTTCGCCGCGCAGTCCCGCCGTGTCCGAAAAGCGCATCGCGATGCCGTCGAGCGCCAGCGGCGTCTCGATCACGTCACGCGTCGTCCCTGCCACAGGCGACACGATCGCCAGCTCCCTTTGAACCAAGGCATTGATTAAAGTCGATTTTCCAGCGTTGGGCGGCCCCGCGATCACCACCGACAACCCCTCGGCGATCACCTCCGCCGCGGGCCGCGCCAGCCACTCCCCGAGCTCGACTGCCAGCGCCCCCATCCCCGCGGCCACACGCTCCGCGGCACCTTCATAAACTTCGACATCTTCTTCGTCGGCAAAATTGAGCTCGGCCTCGGCCCCCGCCATCAGCGCGAGCAACCGGTCCTGCCACGCCGCCACCGCGCGCGACACATGCCCGCTCGCCAGCCCCAACGCCTGCACCCGCTGGCTCTCGGTCTCGGCCGCGAGCAGGTCGGCGAGCCCCTCGGCCTCGGCGAGGTCGATCCGGCCGTTGAGAAAGGCGCGCCGCGTGAACTCCCCCGCCTCGGCGCGGCGCAGTCCCGCGATCGCGCCCAGCGCCGCCTCGACCGCCGCGACCACCGCGCGCCCGCCATGGAGATGCAGTTCGGCGAGATCCTCGCCCGTCGCGGTCGCGGGCCCCGGAAACCAGAGCAGGAGCGCGCGGTCGAGCGGCGCGCCGTCGGCATCCTTCAATTCCGCCAGCGACGCGCGGCGCGGCATCGGCAGGCGTCCCGCCAGCGTGCGGAGCGCCGCGCCCGCGCGCGGCCCGCTCACGCGCACGACACCGATCGCCGCCGGCGGCACCCCGCTCGACAGCGCGAAGATCGTGTCGCTGCTTTCGTCGTGCGTCAGCTCTTGCGCCCCCGCGCGGGCTTGTCGCCGTCGCCCGCATCCGCCGCTTTGCCGGCGCCGCCCATCAATCCCCCGCCGAACTGTCCGAGCAGCGACTGGACGAGCCCCAGCCCGCTTTCGCCCATCGGAACCCAGCTCTTGACCATCGCTTGGACCATGTCCGGGGTGATGCCCTTCGCCATCAACTCCTTGACGCGGCTCAGATAAATATCGTGCAGGGGTTCGAGATCGGGCAGCCCGAACAGCCGCCGCGCCTCTTCGGGGGTGCAATCCACCTCGATATTGAATTTCATGCCCCATCTCCTGCCCGCGCGCGGGTGTTGGCGCTTGAGCCGCGCCCCCGGCGCCGCTAGCTTCGCGCTTTCACCGGTAATAAGCAAGAGCCAGGAGCGCCCCATGTCCCCGACCAACACGACCATCCCCGCCCTCGATGGCGAGGGCGACATCCCCGCCTATGTCGCGCGCCCCGACGCCGATTCGTCGCGCGCGATCATCGTGATTCCCGAAATCTTCGGGGTGAATGCGGGAATCCGCCAGAAATGCGACGATTGGGCGGCCGAAGGCTATCTGGCGATCGCGCCCGACATCTTCTGGCGCTTCGCCCCGGGTGTCGAGCTCAGCCCCGATGTCGAGGCCGAATTCCAGGAAGCGCTCGGCTATTTCGGGCAATATGACGCCGACCTCGGCGTCAAGGACATCGAAGCGTCGATCCGCTGGCTGCGCGGCCAGGGCGCGAACCGGATCGGCTGCGTCGGCTTCTGCCTCGGCGGCCGCCTCGCCTATATGGCGGCGACCCGCACCGACGTCGACGCGTCGGTCGGCTATTATGGCGTGATGATCGACACGATGCTGAACGAAAGCCACGCGATCTCGAACCCGCTGATGCTCCACATCCCGACCGAGGATCATTTCGTCGACCATGCGGCGCAGCAGAAGATCCACGAAGCGCTCGATCCGAACCCGAAGGTGACGCTCCACGATTATCCCGGCCTCGACCACGGCTTCGCCGCGACCGACGGCAATCGCCGCAACGACGAGGGCGCGACGCTCGCCGACGGGCGCACCCGCGCCTTCTTCGCCGAGACGCTCGCATGAGCGGACAACCCGGACTCGCCGCCTGGCACGCCTATATGGCGGGCGGCGGCGACCCGCAGGCCCTGCGCGACCTGCTCGCCGAAGACGCGGTCTTCCACTCGCCCGTGGTCCACACGCCGCAGGAGGGCCGCGACAAGGTGTTCGCCTATCTCCATGCGGCGAGCCACGTCCTCGGCGGCGACGATTTCCGCTATCTGCGCGAGATCGTCGACGGCGATCAGGCGTGCCTCGAATTCCAGACCGAACTCGACGGCATCCAGATCAACGGTGTCGACATCATCCGCTGGAACGACGAAGGGAAAATTCAGGATTTCAAGGTGATGGTGCGACCGCTCAAGGCGATCAACAAGGTCTGGGAGAAGATGGCGGCGATGCTCGCGGCACAAGCGAGCTAGGTGCGCGATGCGCCGCTGGCTCGTCTTTCCGGTCCTGCTGCTGCTCGTCGCGCTCGCGGCGTGGTGGACGCCGGCGCGCTGGACGCTGCTGCTGTGGATACCGCTGCTGCTCGTCGCGCTCTACGACGCACTCCAGCGGCGCCACACGCTTCGCCGCAACTATCCGCTGATCGCGCGCATCCGCTGGCTGTTCGAGGCGCTACGCCCCTTTCTCTATTCCTATATCGTCGAAAGTCCGCTCGACGGTCGCCCCTTCACCCGCGCCGAGCGCGATATCGTCTATGCCCGCGCCAAGGGCGATCTCGACGCACACCCCTTCGGAACCGAGCTCGACGTCTATTCGGATGAATATGAATGGATGAGCCACAGCATCGCGCCGGAAATCGGCCACGACCGGACGCAGCGGGTCAAGGTCGGCACCGCGCAATGCGCGCGTCCCTATGAGGCGGCGCTGCTCAACATCTCGGCGATGAGCTTCGGCTCGCTCGGCGCGCGGGCGATCGAAGCGCTCAATCTCGGCGCGAAGCAGGGCAATTTCTACCACGACACCGGCGAAGGCGGCTTCAGCCCCTATCATCGCATCCACGGCGGCGACATCGTGTGGGAGCTGGGCAGCGGCTATTTCGGCTGCCGCGACGCAGGCGGCCGTTTCGACCCGGAACGCTTCCGCGACCGCGCGCAGGACGATCAGGTCAAGATGGTCGAGATCAAGCTCAGCCAGGGCGCGAAGCCGGGGCATGGCGGAGTGTTGCCCGGTCCCAAGGTCAGCGCAGAGATCGCCGCGACGCGCGGCGTTCCCGAAGGCGAGGACTGCATCTCCCCCGCGGCGCATTCGGCCTTCGCGACCCCGATCGAAATGGTCGAATGGGCGGCGAAATTGCGCGAGATGTCGGGAGGCAAACCGGTGGGCATCAAGCTCTGCGTCGGCCAGCCGCACGAAATCTATGCCGTCATGAAGGCGATGCTCGAGACCGGAATCCGCCTCGACTATATCGTCGTCGATGGCGCCGAGGGCGGCACCGGCGCCGCGCCGGTCGAATTTTCGAACCGCGTCGGCATGCCTCTGCGCGAAGGACTGATCTTCGTGCGCAACGCGCTCGTCGGCTGCGGGCTCAAGGAAGAAATCCGCCTCGCTGCCTCGGGCAAGGTCCATTCGGGCGCGGGACTGGCGGTCAATTGCGCGCTCGGCGCCGATTGGTCGAACGCCGCGCGCGCCTTCATGTTCTCCCTGGGTTGCGTCCAGTCGCTCAAATGCCATACCGACCAATGCCCGACCGGAGTCGCGACGCAGGACCCCGGCCGCCAGCGCGGGCTCGTGATCCCCGACAAGGCCGAGCGCGTCCGCCGCTTCCAGGCTTCGACCGTCTCGGCGCTGTGGGACATCAGCTGTGCGATGGGGCTCGACAATCCCTGGCAAATCCGGCCGCATCACCTCCATGAGCGGCTGAATTCGGCGCGCTCCGATTCGATCGACCGCATCTATAATTTCTATCCGCGCGGCATATTGCTCGACGATCCCGCATCGGTCGCCAGCGCGCGCTATTGGGCGATGGCGCGCGCCGACAGCTTCCGTGCCGCGATCGAGGGGACGCCGGGCTAGATGAGGCTGAGTTCGGCCAGTTCGCGATAAAGTTCGGGCGGCAGGTCGCCGAGGCCGCTGTCGTCATCGATACCCCGCGGCGCGTCGTCATCGGTCAGGTAGCGCCAACCCTGATGCGCCCGCTTGGGCTGCGGATGCACCCGCTCGAGCATGCCCCGGCAGACGATGTCGACCCGCCCGTCGTCGCGGTCCTCGAAGCGCAATATCTCGACGCGGCCGATGATCGTGTGCCGCACGATGAAATGGAGCCTGCCGCCGATCAGCTCGTCGGCGCGCTTCGGCTTGAACCGCGTCGCGAAGCGGATCTCGCCCTGCTCGGCGCGCGAGGCGATCCGCGACGCGAGCGCGGGATAATCGGGGCAGCCGACGGCGACGCGGGTCATGTGAAGCTGGGACATGGGCATAAGATCGGTATCGCGCCGCGCCGGTTCAACTCGGGGTCGCGCTCAAATAATAGTCGCCGCGACCTTGAGGATTGACGGGCAGTTGCAACAACGCCAGCGGCGAGAGGAGAGTGACCATCAGGACCTTGAGACCAAAGAGCGCGACAAAGGGAAGGACGGTGACGCCGACCGATCCCATGGTAGCAACGGCAAGGCGCCCGATCGCCCTGCGCATGTACCGGTTCGGCTCAGGTTCGGGCATCGCCAGCATTTCGGCCAGCAGGATCGACGCTTCGCCGTGCTGCCAGTGCGGCACCGTCAGCCGAAATCCCCCGATCGCAAGGATGTCGGCAGAAACGCTGGCATAATATTCGCCCCCGACATGGACGATGATCCCCGCGGCGTCGAGCATCGCCGCAACGGTCAGCGCCTCGCCGCGACCCAATATATGGGCGATCGGGACCATCGCATCATCCGACATTGGTCGACGATGCGACGATCGGTTCGCCCTGTCCAGCCCGAAGCAGCCCGGTCAGCCGCCGATGATCTGCACGAAATGGGGGTGCACGTCGTGCCAGCCGTCCCAGATCATCTTCAAGGCGACATAAAGGATGACGGCGAGCCCGACCCAGGCGATCCAGCGGTAGCGCTCGATATATTTGGCGATGATATTCGCCGCGACGCCCATCATCCCGACCGCGAAGATCAGCCCGACGATCAGGATGCCGGGATGCTCGCGCGCCGCGCCGGCGACGGCGAGCACATTGTCGAGGCTCATCGAGACGTCGGCGACCGCGACGCCCCAGGCCGCGGCGGCAAAGCTCTTGGCGGGGCGCAGGCCCGAGTCCTCGTCTCCCTCGATCTCTGGCGAACCCGCCGATTCGCCGTGATCGCCGCGGATGTCGCGCCACATGCGCCACGCTACCCACAGCAGCAGGATGCCGCCCGCTAGCACAAGGCCGACGATGCCGAGCAGCTGCTGGACGACGAGCGCGAAGCCGATGCGCAGGACGAGCGCCGCGCCGACGCCGATCAGGATCACCTTGCGGCGCTGGTCGGCGGGCAGACCCGCCGCCAGTGCGCCGACGACGATCGCATTGTCGCCGGCGAGCACGAGATCGATCAGCAGCACCTGGACGAAGGCCGCGAAGGCTGCGGGTTCGGTGATGTTCGAGAAATCGTGGACGATCGCGCCCCAGATTCCGTCCGACGGCGCCGCGCCGGCGGCGAATGCAACCAAATCCATGATCATCTCAAAGCACCCATCCGAACAAATGGCCGAGGCCGATCTCGGGATCGACCCAGCCATCGTAAATCATCTTCAGCGCCACATAGAGGATCACCGCAAGGCCGACCCAGGCGATCCAGTGAAAACGCTGCAGCAGCTTGGCGACATAATTGGCGGCAAGCCCCATCACCAGCACCGTGAAGGTCATCCCGACGAAGAGCAAGGCCGGATTCTCGCGCGCGATCGAGGCGACGAGCAGGACATTGTCGATGCTCATCGACAGGTCGGCGATCATGATCGAGACGGCCGCCTTGAAGAAGGTCTGCCGCGCGGGTTCGCCCTCGATTTCGGGGGTCGCGGGATCGTCGACCGGTCCGGGCGCGGCGGCCGGGCGAATTTCGCGATACATGTTGTAGGCGACCCACAGCAGCAGCAGCCCGCCTGCGAACACCAGTCCGGTGATCTTGAGGAGCTGCGTCGCGATCGTCGCGAAGGTGACGAGAAACACCAGCGCCATGCCGACGCCGAGCATCAGCACGCGCTTGCGTTCGCGCTCGGGAAGGCGGCCCGCGATCGTGCCCATGATCAGCACATTGTCGCCGGCCATGGTGAGGTCGCCGATGATGATCTGTCCGAGCAGCGCCAGCCCCGATACCGTGAAGATCGCGGAGAAATCCATCCGAACCGACCTCGAACCGACTTACTGGTTCATGCTGTCGAAGAAATCCTCGTTGGTCTTCGAATCCTTGATCTTGTCGAGCAGGAATTCCATCGCGTCGACCGTGCCCATCTGCATGAGGATGCGGCGGAGCACCCACATCTTCGACAGCTTGTCCTTCTCGACGAGCAGTTCCTCCTTGCGAGTGCCCGACTTGCCGACGTCGAGCGACGGGAAGATGCGCTTGTCGGCGACCTTGCGGTCGAGGACGATTTCAGAGTTGCCGGTGCCTTTGAACTCCTCGAAGATCACCTCGTCCATGCGGCTGCCGGTGTCGATCAGCGCGGTCGCGATGATCGAGAGCGAGCCGCCCTCCTCGATGTTGCGCGCGGCGCCGAAGAAGCGCTTCGGACGCTGGAGCGCGTTGGCGTCGACGCCGCCCGTGAGCACCTTGCCCGACGATGGGACGACGGTGTTGTAGGCGCGGCCGAGGCGGGTGATCGAGTCGAGCAGGATGACGACATCCTTCTTGTGCTCGACGAGGCGCTTCGCCTTCTCGATCACCATTTCGGCGACCTGGACGTGGCGCGTCGCGGGCTCGTCGAAAGTCGAGGAGACGACCTCGCCCTTCACGCTGCGCTGCATGTCGGTGACTTCCTCGGGACGTTCGTCGACGAGGAGGACGATCAGATAGACCTCGGGGTGATTGTCGGTGATCGCCTTGGCGATATTCTGCAGCAGCACCGTCTTGCCGGTGCGCGGCGGCGCAACGATCAGCGCGCGCTGGCCCTTGCCCTGCGGGCTGACGAGGTCGATGACCCGCGCCGACTTGTCCTTGACCGTCGGGTCGACGGTGTCGAGCGACAGCTTCTGGTTCGGATAGAGCGGGGTGAGGTTGTCGAAATTGACGCGGTGGCGCACCACGTCGGGATCGTCGAAATTGACGCTGATCAGCTTGGTCAGCGCGAAATAACGCTCGCCATCGCGCGGCGCGCGGATCTCGCCCTCCACCGTATCGCCGGTGCGCAGGCCATATTTGCGGACCTGGTTCGGCGAGACATAGATGTCGTCGGGACCCGCGAGATAATTGGCGTCGGACGAGCGCAGGAAACCGAAGCTGTCGGGCAGGACCTCTATCGTCCCCGACCCGATGATTTCCTCGCCCTCTTCGGCGAGTTCCTTGAGGATCGAGAACATCAAATCCTGCTTGCGCAGCGTCGACGCGCCCTCGACCCCCAGTTCCTCGGCCATTTCGACGAGCTGAGCGGGCGATTTGGTCTTGAGTTCTTTAAGGTGCATGGATGGATTCCAGGGTGAAAAATTCGGGAGAAAATAATCGCAATTTCGGTGCACCGAAGGGTGCCTATCCGACCGGGGGACGGCCGTTTCGATAGCTACGGCGCGGATACCGCACCGCCCGCGCGGGCGCGGGGTTGATCGGCCCCTATAACCGACGCCGGTTCAAGTCAATCAGGCTGCGCCGGGAGGAGCGTCAGGGACGAACGATCACCAATATGACGATGATCGCCGCGGCGATGCCCGGCACCTCGTTGAGCATCCGCAGCCGCTTTTCGCTGAGCGGCCGCTCCCCGCGCCTCAGCTTCTTGAAATAGCCGATCAGCCAGCCGTGATAGCCCGACAGCAGCAGCACGAGCAGCAATTTTCCGTGAAACCAGCCTTCGTGCCAATAGCCGCCGTTGAAGGCGAGCATCAAGCCGAGGATCCAGACGAGGATGATCGACGGGTTGAGGATGATCCGGCGCAGCCGGTCCTCGCGTTCGATCCACTTCTTATCCTCGTCGGAGCCGACCGGGCATTGGTGATGATAGACGAAGAAGCGCGGCATCATGAACAATCCCGCCATCAAGAAGATGACGAAAATCACGTGCGCCGCCTTTACCCAAAGCATCGTCACCCCCAGAAACCCGATCCAGTCCGTCATCGCCTCACCCGCCTCGCACGCGCCTGATCAGATGCTCGACATGGGCGATCGGTGTGTCGGGCACGATGCCATGGCCGAGATTGAAGATATGGGGGCGACCGGGGAAAGCCGCAAGGATGCGGTCGATCGCCGCGTCGAGCGCATCGCCGCCGGCGACGAGCGCGAGCGGGTCGAGATTGCCCTGAACCGGCAGATGCGGCGGCAGCACCGCATCGGCCCAGACGGGATCGACCGTCTCGTCGAGCCCGAGGCCGTCGACCCCGGTCTCGTTCGCATAGGCGGGCAACTTGCCGCCGGCGCCCTTCGGAAAGCCGATGACCGGCGTATCGGGGTGAAGCGCTTTCAGTCGGCGAACGACCTCGGCGTTGGGCGCGATCACCCAGCGTTCGAACTGCGCGGGGCTGAGGCTGCCTGCCCAGCTGTCGAAGAGCTGGACCGCCTCGACGCCGTTTTCGATCTGCCCCGACAGGTAAGTTACCGTAACATCGACGATCGCGTCGACGATCGCCTCGAAGGCAGGCGCGTCGCCATAGGCCAGCCGCCGCGCGGCGGCCTGGTCCTTCGACCCGGCGCCGGCGACCATATAGGTGGCGACCGTCCACGGGCTTCCCGCGAAGCCGAGGAAGGTCGCTTCGGGAGGGAGCGCCGCCGCGACGCGCGCCACCGTCGCATAGACTGGCTCGAGCCGCTGCGGCGCCGCCTCGAGCGAGGCGAGGGCGCCGTCGACGAGCGGCGGCGCGAGCCGCGGCCCCTCGCCCGCCTCGAACCAGAGATTCTGGCCGAGCGCGTGCGGGATGACGAGAATGTCCGAAAAAAGGATGGCGCCGTCGAAACCGAAGCGGCGGATCGGCTGCAGCGTCACCTCGGCGGCTGCCTCGGGATCGTAGCAGAGTTCGAGAAAGCCGCCCTTGGTCTCGCGGAGCGCACGATATTCGGGCAGATAGCGCCCCGCTTGGCGCATCAGCCATAGCGCGGGCCGTTCCTGTCGCACACCGCGCAGCGTTGCCAGCAAACTCTTCGGTGAAGCCTTCACGCGGCCCCTCTTTCTCTCTTTATAACCATATATAGAAAATGATTGTGGTGGTTTGTTGGCGGGCGAACAGCGCGGCTTTAGGCATGGACGCCGCCTTTGCCAACAGCTTGACTCCTCGTCCCGCGCGATCTCCCGCAGAGTCGCTTGCCGCTATTCGCCTAATTCACAGCCTGTGGATAAGATTCACTCCCTGTGGAAAAGCACTGGAGCGGAATCGGCAGCGCCGGGGATGCTTTCCTGTTGCCCGTCTTGTCCCGGTGGTTATGCCAAAACTTATCCACAGCCAACGCCCGCGCCTCTCCGCTTGCCTTTTTCGGCCCCGCATCGGAAAGCTGCGGCGATGAGCCGCCTTCACCTGCACCTCATATCCGATTCCACCGGCGAGACGCTCGAAAATATCGCCAAGGCGGCGATCGCGCAGTTCGACGATGTCGAGGTGGTGCGTCATTTCTGGCCGATGGTACGCTCCGAATCGCATCTCGACCGCATCATGGCCGAGGTGCAGGCGAGCCCGGGCATGATCCTCTTCACCCTGGTCAGCGGCGATCTGCGCGTGAGCCTCGAACGCCGGGCCGCCACGCTCAACCTGCCGACGGTGCCCGCGCTCGACGCGGTCACCGACGCGCTGTCGCGGATGCTGGGGCAGGAAGCCAAGGCGCGGCCGGGGCGCCAGCATGTGCTCGACGCCGCCTATTTCGCGCGGGTCGAGGCGATCCAGTTCACCGTCGCGCACGACGACGGGATCGGATGGGAAAATTGGGAGCAGGCCGACATCGTTCTCGCGGGCGTGTCGCGCACCTCGAAGACCCCGACGAGCATCTATCTCGCCAACCGCGGCTTCAAGACCGCGAACATCCCGATCGTTCCCGAATCGCCGCCGCCCGAGGCGCTGTTCGCGCTGCGTCGCCCGCTCGTCGTCGGGCTGACGACGGGAATCGACCGGTTGGTGCAGGTGCGGCGCAACCGGCTCCTGTCGCTCAACCAGGCGCCCGAGACCGCCTATGTCGACGAAGAGCGGGTCAAGGGGGAGCTTGCCTATGCGCGGCGGATGTTCGCCGACAATGGCTGGCCGGTGATCGACGTGACACGCCGCTCGATCGAGGAAACCGCGGCGGCGGTGATCAAGCTGGTCGAGGATCGGGGCGCGGGATGACCGCGCTCGTTCTCGCCTCGCAGAGCAGCGGCCGCGCCGCGATGCTCCGCGCCGCCGGGATCGATTTCGAAACGACGGCGGCGCATGTCGACGAGGAGGCGCTCACCGCCTCGCTGCTCGCCACCGGCCAGACGCCGCGAAACATCGCCGACGCGCTCGCCGAGGCGAAGGCGGTCAAGATTTCGTCGCGGCTTCCCGGCGTCGCCGTGATCGGCGCCGATTCGACCCTTGCGCTCGACGACGGCTCGATGCTGAGCAAGCCCGAAAGCCCCGAGGAGGCCGCCGATCATCTGCGCCGCATGGCGGGCACGCGCCACCGCCTGTTCAGCGCCGCGGTCGCCGCCCGCGACGGGGCGCCGGTGTGGCGCGCGATCGGCGAGGCGAAACTGTGGATGCGCCCCTTGTCCGACGCCTTCATCGCCGACTATGTGGCGCGCGAATGGGACAGCATCCGCTGGACCGTCGGCTGTTACGAGATCGAGGGAGCGGGCGTGCAACTGTTCGACCGGGTCGAAGGCGACCCCTGGACCATCATCGGTATGCCGATGCTTCCGCTGCTCGCCTGGCTGCGCGCGACCGGACTCGCGGCGTCATGAGCGCCCTTCCCTACGCCGAAGTGATCGGCGACCCGATCGCCCAGTCGAAATCGCCGCTGATCCACGGCTTCTGGCTCGACGCGCTCGGCCTTCCCGGCCGCTACGACCGCGCGCATGTGAAGCCCGAAGGCCTCGCCGCCTATATCGCCGAACGCCGCGCCGATCCCGACTGGCGCGGCTGCAACGTCACCATGCCGCACAAGGCGGCGGTGATGGATCTGGTCGACGATCCCGGCGATATCCGCGGCACGATCGGCGCGATGAACACGGTCGTGCGCCAGCCCGACGGGACGCTGATCGGCACCAACACCGACGCCGCCGGCTTCTATGCCCCGCTCGCCGAGGTCGATCTCTCAGGCGCGCCGGTGATCGTCGTCGGCGCGGGCGGCGCGGCGCGCGCCGTTCTCTTCGCGCTCGCCCGCGCGGGCGTCGGGCCGGTCACCATGCTCGGCCGCAGCCCGCTCAAGGCCATGGGCCTGCTCGCGACCTTCGGCCTCAAGGGCGAGGTCGCAGCGCTCGATGCGCCGCTGCCCCCCGCGGCGCTCCTCGTCAACGCGAGCAGCCTCGGCATGACCGGCCAGCCGCCGCTCGACCTCGACCTCTCGCCGCTTCCCGAGGACGCGATCGTCTACGACCTCGTCTATTCGCCGCTGCGCACCGGGTTGCTTCGGGCGGCCGAGGCGCGCGGGCTCGATCATGTCGACGGGCTCGACATGCTGATCGGCCAGGCTGCGCTTGCCTTCGAGCTGTTCTTCGGCAAGCCGCCGCCCGAAGGACGCGACGACGCGCTTCGCGCGCTGCTGACCGCGTGACCCACTATAAGCGCCCCGCCTCGCGGCTCCGCCGCCCCTTCATCCTCGGACTCACCGGTTCGATCGGCATGGGCAAGTCGACCGCCGCGGCGATGTTCGAACGCGAGGGCGTGCCGGTATTCGATGCCGACGCCGAGGTGCACCGGCTGCAGGGGCCTGGCGGTGCCCTCGTCGCGGCGATCGAGGCGCGCTTTCCCGGCACCACCGGGCCGGGCGGCGTCGACCGGCAAAAGCTCGGCGCCCGCGTGCTCGGCAACCGCCACGAACTCGCCGCGCTCGAGGCGATCGTCCACCCGGCGGTCGCCCGCGCGCAGAAGCGCTTCCTCTCGCGCCACCGCGCCCGCGACGTCGTCGTCCTCGACATTCCCCTGCTCTTCGAAAAGGGCGGCGTGCGCCGCGTCGGCGCGGTCGCGGTGGTCTCGGCGCCGCTGTGGGTGCAGCGCCGCCGCGTGCTGCGCCGGCCCGGCATGACCCATGCCAAGTATAAGGCGATCCGCGCGCTTCAGGTGCCCGACCGGGTCAAGCGCGCGCGCGCCGATTTCGTCATCGAAACCGGCCGGCCCAAAAGCGAGACGCATCGCCAGATTCGCGCCATCGCCTCTTGTTTCCACGCCCGATAAGGTCCAGATTGAGGCTTCGATGCGTGAGATTATTTTCGATACCGAAACGACGGGACTCGATCCCAGATCCGGGCACCGGTTGGTCGAAATCGGATGCGTCGAACTGATCGACCGCCGCGAATCGGGCCGGACCTTCCACGCCTATTTCCATCCCGAGCGCGACATGCCGGCCGAGGCCGAAGCGGTCCATGGCCTGTCGATCCAGTTCCTGTCGGACAAGCCGCTGTTCGCGGCGTGCGTCGACGAGCTGCTCGCGTTCCTGGGCGACGCGCCGATGGTCGCGCACAATGCCGCCTTCGACTTCGGTTTCATCAACGCCGAGCTTGCACGCGCGGGCCATCCCGCGCTCGACATGGCGCGCATGTGCTGCACCGTGCAGATGGCGCGCAAGCTTCATCCGGGGGCGAAGCACAGCCTCGACGCGCTCTGCACCCGCTATGGCATCGACCGCAGCCACCGCATCAAGCATGGCGCGCTGCTCGATGCCGAGCTGCTCGCGCATCTCTATATCGAAATGACCGGCGGCCGGCAGATTGGTCTCGGTCTCGCGGCGTCATCGACGGTTGCGGCCGCGACCGTGGCTTCGCCCGGCCCCGCTGTCGCTCCGTCCCGCCCGTTCCGCGAGCCGCGGCCGCATGCCGCAACCCCCGCCGAACTCGCGCGTCATGCAGAATTCGTCGCCGCACTGCACCAGCCTTTGTGGCACGATAGTCCGTAGCGGCCGCCCCCGGTGGCGGCCGCTGAGACCCTCGAAGGAGAAGAGCAATGGAAATCCGCGTCTCTGGCCACCAGATCGAAACCGGTGAAGCGCTCCAGGCGCATGTGTCGGACCGGATGAACGCGATTGCCGACAAATATTTCTCGCGCGCGATCGGGGCGCACGCGACCTTCGGGAAGGGGCCGCACGACAGTTTCCAGTGCGACATCGTCGCGCATGTGATGCAGGGACTCGTGCTCAAGGGCCATGGCCAGGCGCAGGACGCGCATGTCGCCTTCGAGGGCGCCGCCGAGCGCATCGAGAAGCAGCTCCGGCGCTATATGCGACGATTGAAGGACAAGAGCAGCCCCAGCCAGCCTTCGGCGACCCTCGACGAGATTCAGGACAATGCGAGCTACACCGTCTTCGACATCGGCAGCGAGGACGACGAGGCGGGCGACGCGCCAGCGATCGTCGCCGAGACCCGCGTCGACGTTCCGACGACCAGCGTGTCCGACGCGGTGATGATGCTCGACCTGCGCGACACCAATGCGCTGCTGTTCGTCAACGGGCGGACGGGCGCGCATAACATGGTCTATCGCCGCCGCGACGGCACCATCGGCTGGGTCGAACCGCAATAGGGCTGGATTTTCTCCGCCATCCGGCCTAAGGGCCGCGCCCATTGATGCCCGATGCCGGGATGGCGGGGCCTGCCACGACCGATCCGCGACCGATCGCCAACCGATGAATCGGGCGGCCCGTCCCGACGCTTTGACAGATTTGACCAGACCCATGAACCTATCCTCCCTCCTCTATCCCGCGACCGTGCGTGCGCATGTTCAGCTCGATTCGAAGAAGGCGCTCTTTCCCTTCGTCGGCGATCTCGCCAGCCGCTCGCTGGGTCTCGACGCCGGCGAAGTCGCCGAAGCACTGCTCGAGCGCGAACGCCTTGGATCGACGGGATTCGGGCGCGGCATCGCGCTGCCCCACGCGAAGATGCCTGACCTCGCCGGCGTGCGCGGCCTGTTTCTGCAGCTCGCGCGGCCGATCGACTTCCAGGCGGTCGACGGCCTGCCCGTCGACCTGCTCTTTGTCATCCTGTCGCCACTCGATGCCGGGGCCGACCATCTGAAGGCGCTCGCGGGCGTGTCGCGGATGCTCCGCAACGACAGCATCGCCGAACGGCTGCGCGGCGCGAAAAACGACGAGGCGCTCTATGCGCTGCTCGCCGACACCGAAACGCGTGACGCGGCCTGACGCCGCGCCGCCGCTCTTTCCATGACGCGGCTGACCAGCCGCTTCCTCGTCGATCTGCTCCTTCGCCGAACCGACGCGGCCGGGGGATTTGCCGCCGTGCTTGCGGCGGGCGATGACCGGGCAGGAGTGATTCTCATCCAGTGCCGTGACCGCGGCACCCCTGGCCCTCTCCTCGAACGGCGGTTCGCCGCGGCCGGCGGCTATGTATGGGAAGCAGTGGGACCCGACGGGCCCGCGGATTCGGAGGCGCGCGCGGCCTATGTCGATCGGCGCCGCAAGGCCGATCCGGACCTCTGGATCGTCGAACTGGATATCGCGGATGCGCCACGACTCGTCGCCGAATGGGGTTTGCTTGCTTGACATTGTTGCGCCGCACAATAGTTGGCCGACACGTTTTCACGCGTAGGTCGTTCCGCGGATTTTTTGGGTTCGCCCGGAATATCCGGCCCAACGGTTCGGACACGCAGTCGGATGATGACCGCAGGCGGCATACAGCATAGCCCCCGCCTGTTCTTGAGGTTCCGGTTCATCAGCCGCCCTTTTGACGGACAGTATGAGTCGCATTCTGAACGCCGCCAGCTTGGCAGCCGTGGCCATGACCGTGGTCCCCATGCTGCTGCTGGCCGAACCCGGTTTCGCAACCGACCTTGGCGCCGACGCCAACACCCCCACCATCGTGCTTCCGGGCGTCGAAACGCCCCCTGCGGCCGAACAAGCCGATCCGTCGATCCAAGGCGAAGCGCCGGTCGACAAGGATGCCGATGGCGCTGAACAGCCCGTTTCCGACGCGGATATCCCCGACAAGCCGGTGACCGCCGAAACGCTCGCGGCGCTCGTCGATGCGACTCCGGCCCCCGCGACGATCGATCCCGAATTGCGCTGCCTCGCCGGCGCGGTCTATTTCGAATCGCGCGGCGAATCGCTCGCCGGCCAGCTCGCGGTCGCGCATGTGATCATCAACCGCGCCGAATCGGGCCGCTTTCCGACGAGCTATTGCGGCGTCGTCCACCAGCGCAGCCAGTTCAGCTTCGTGCGCCACGGCAAGATGCCGAAGATCCGCGAAGCGAGCGCGCAGTGGCGCAACGCGCTGGCGATCGCGCAGATCGCGCGTGACGACAGCTGGAAGACCAAGGCGCCGGGCGCGCTCTTCTTCCACGCGCGCTATGTCTCACCCGGCTGGCGCAAGACGCGCGTCGCGCAGATCGACAATCATATCTTCTATCGCTGAGGTGTGAAAGCGGCGGCACTCGCGCGCCGTTCATTGCCAAGCCAGCTTCCCTGACGCATCATGCTGGCATGATGCGCCATCTTCCCGCCGTTCTGCTCGGCACCGCCGCGCTCGCTCTCGGAGCCTGCGCCACCCCCGTTCCGCCGGTCGAGGTCACGCGCTTTCACACCGCCGCGCCCGCGGGCTGGGCGCCGGGAACGCGCTATGTGATCGACAGCGCACCGCTCGCCGATCCGGCCGCGATGGCCGGGGGCGGCCAGCCGTCGCTCGAATGGGACAGCTATCGCACCGCGGTCGAGCGCCAGTTGCAATTGCAGGGTCTCGTCGCCGCCGAAGGCGCGGGCGCCAGCACCGCACCGCTCAAGGTCCGCATCGGTTTCGACCGCAGCGACCGCGTCGGCCCGGGCAAGCGATCGCCGGTGTCGGTCGGCGTCGGCGGTTCGACGGGCAGCTATGGCTCGGGGGTCGGTCTCGGGCTCGGCATCAATCTCGGCGGCGGGCCGCGCCAGATGCAGGATCTGCAGCTGACGGTGCGGCTCGACGATGCCGCGACCGGCCGTGCCCTGTGGGAAGGCCGCGCGATCTCGGCCGTCCCGGTCAAGGCGCCCGCCGCGCAGCCGTCGCTCGCGGCGGCGAAATTGGCCGAAGCCTTATTCAAGGACTTCCCCGGCGAATCGGGACGCACTATCAGCGTCCCATGACCATCAGCATCAACGCCGCCTTCGACAGCGGCAATATCGTCGTGGAGTCGACGGACGGCACCACCGCCCGCCTGTCGATCCGCAAGGATCGCGAATCCGACTTCTATCAATGGTTCCATTTCCGCGTGAATTGCGCGGTCGGCGATGCGCTCGAGCTCGCGATCACCGATCTGGCGGACTCGGCCTATCCCGACGGTTGGCCGGGCTATGCCGCCTGCGCGAGCAGCGATCGCGAAAACTGGTTCCGCCTCGACACGGATTATGCCGACGGCACGCTGACGATCCGGCACACCGCCGAAAGCCCGCTCCTTTGGATCGCCTATTTCGCGCCCTATTCGATGGAGCGGCACCACGACCTCGTCGCTTCGGTCGCCGAATGCGAAGGCGTCACCTATCGCTGCCTCGGCACCAGCCTCGAAGGCCAGCCGATCGACTGCCTCGAAATGGGCACGGGCCCCGCGCAGGTCTGGCTCTATGCGCGCCAGCATCCGGGCGAGAGCATGGCCGAATGGTGGATGGAGGGCGCGCTCGAAAAGCTTACCGACCCCGCCGACCCGCACGCGCGTTCGCTCCTCCGGAAGTGCCGGCTGCACATCGTTCCGAACATGAATCCCGACGGCTCGCGCCGCGGCCATCTGCGCACCAACTATGCCGGCGTGAACCTCAACCGCGAATGGCACGAGCCCTCGGCCGAACGCAGTCCCGAGGTTCTCTGCGTCCGGAACGCGATGGACGAGAGCGGGGTCGACTGGGCGATGGACGTCCACGGCGACGAGGCGATTCCCGCGGTCTTCCTCGCGGGCTTCGAAGGCATTCCCTCGCTGAAGGATGAGCAGACGGCGAAGTTCCTCGCCTTCCAGACCGCGCTCGCCGCGAACACGCCTGATTTCCAGGTCGCGCTCGGCTATGAACAGTCGGCGCCCGGCCAGGCGAACATGACGATGTCGACGACCCAGCTCGCCGAACGCTTCGGCGCGGTGTCGATGACGCTCGAAATGCCGTTCAAGGACAATCGCGACCTGCCCGATCCGGTCGCCGGCTGGTCGCCCGAGCGTTCGAAGCTGCTCGCGCACGCCTGCCTCCAGACGCTGGACCAGATGCTGTGAGTTCCGCCTGGCGGATCGTCGAGGACGATCTGTCGGGCGCTGCGATCCGTGCGCTGCTCGAACGGCATTTCGCTGGGATGCTGGCGAACTCGCCGGCTGGGAGCTGCCACTTCCTCGATTTCGAGGGGTTGAAGGGGCCCGGCGTCACCTTCTGGTCGATCCACGCGGAGGGTGGCCTCGCGGGCTGCGGCGCGCTCAAGATGCTCGATGCGCGCCACGGCGAGATCAAGTCGATGCGCACCGCCGGTGCCTTCCTGCGTCGCGGCGTCGCGGCGCGCATGCTCGATCATATCATGGCGGAAGCGAAGGATCGGAGAATCGAGCGGCTGAGTCTGGAAACGGGGTCGGGCATGGCGTTCGAGCCGGCGCATGTGCTCTATCGCCGCCACGGCTTCGAAGACTGCGCGCCCTTCGCCGATTACACGTCCGACCCCTTCAGCCGCTTCATGACGCGCCGGCTCTAGATACGTGAACGGGGCCCGGAAGGGACAACCGGGCCCCGTTCGTCAGCAGGCCACCCGAAGAGAGGGGAGTCAGGCGGCCTTCTTGCTGTCTTCGATCACCGGCGGCGTGCCGCCGATCGCGATCTTGTGCGGCTTCATCGCCTCGGGCACTTCGCGCACCAGGTCGATGGTCAGCAGCCCGTCGGCGAGGTCGGCCTTGTCCACCCGCACGAAATCGGCGAGCTGAAAGCGGCGCTCGAAGGCGCGCGTCGCAATGCCGCTATAGAGAAGCTGGCGGCCCTCGCCTTCCTTGCCGGGCGCCTTGCGGCCGCTGACGGTCAGCATGTTCTGCTGCGCGGTGATGTCGATCTCGTCGCCCTTGAATCCCGCCACCGCGACGGTGATGCGAAAATGGTCGTCGGCGATCTTCTCGATGTCGAAGGGGGGATAATTGTCCGCCGATCCGGTGTTTTCGAGAAAGTCGAACAATCGGTCGAAGCCGACGGTCGAGCGGCGATAGGGGGTCCAGTCGAAACTGTTGCGCATGGGTCATTCCTTCCTTCGTAAAGCGAAGTCATGGGGCGTCGGCGCAGCGCCGCCGCCTCCGTCCGGCCCCGTTGCGGCGGCCAGATGCTAGGAATCTGGGTGCGGCCCGGGGCATTTCAAGAGGGGCGGTGGTCCTTCCCCGAAAGCCGCGCTAAGGGGGCGGCGAATCACCGCTCCCACGCAGGAAGGATCTCCCGATGCCGCAGCTCATCCTCATCCGTCACGGCCAGTCGCAGTGGAATCTTGAGAACCGCTTCACCGGCTGGTGGGATGTCGACGTCACCGAAAAGGGCGCGGCGGAGGCGTGGGCGGCGGGCGAACTGATGAAGGCAAAGGGCATCGCCCCGACGACCTGCTTCACCTCGGTCCAGACGCGCGCGATCAAGACGCTCAACCTCGCGCTCGAGGCGATGGGGCGGCTGTGGCTGCCGGTGACCAAGGACTGGCACCTGAACGAGCGGCATTATGGCGGCCTCACCGGGCTCGACAAGGCCGAGACGGCGGCGAAGCATGGCGATGAACAGGTGAAGATCTGGCGCCGCAGCTTCGACACGCCGCCGCCGCCGCTCGAAGCCGGTTCGCCTTATGATCTGTCGAACGACCCGCGCTACGCCGGCATCGCGATCCCCGATACCGAAAGCCTCAAGGACACGATCGCCCGCGTCCTGCCCTATTATGAAAGCGCGATCGCGCCCGAGCTCAGGGCCGGCAAGACGGTGCTCATCTCGGCGCACGGCAACAGCCTGCGCGCGCTGGTCAAGCATCTGTCGGGGATTTCGGATGCCGACATCACCGGGCTGGAAATCCCGACCGGGCAACCGATCGTCTATGATCTTAATGACGATCTGACGGCGCGTGAGCGTTATTATCTCAGCGAGCGGTAATTCACTCCGTCATTGCTTCGCTTCGCTCGCAATGACGCCATTCTGGTTCGAGCTTAGTCGCGCAGCAGCTCGTTGATCCCGGTTTTCGCGCGCGTTTGCGCGTCGACGCGCTTGACGATCACCGCGCAATAGAGCGACGGCCCCGGCGTTCCGTCGGGAAGCGGTTTGCCGGGCAGCGATCCCGGGACGACGACGGCATAGGCCGGCACTTCGCCGATGAAGACCTCGCCGGTCGCGCGGTCGACGATCTTGGTCGAGGCGCCGAGATAGACGCCCATCGACAGCACCGCGCCCTCGCGCACGATCACGCCCTCGGCGACCTCGGCGCGCGCGCCGATGAAGGCGCCGTCCTCGATCACCACCGGTCCCGCTTGCAGCGGTTCGAGCACGCCGCCGATCCCCGCGCCGCCCGACAGATGGACATTGGCGCCGATCTGCGCGCAGCTACCGACGGTGGCCCACGCGTCGACCATCGACCCCTCGCCGACATAAGCGCCGATGTTGACGAAGCTCGGCATCAGCACCGCGCCCTTGCTGATATAGGCGCCGCGGCGGACGATCGATCCGGGGACGGCGCGGAAGCCCGCATCGCGAAAGCGGTTTTCGCCCCAGCCGGCGAACTTCGAGGGCACCTTGTCCCACCAGGTCGCGCCGCCCGGCCCGCCGTCGATGATCTCCATGTCATTGAGGCGGAAAGACAGCAGCACCGCTTTCTTCAGCCATTGATTGACCTGCCAGGTGCCGTCCGCATCGCGCGCCGCGACACGAAAGCTGCCGTCATCGAGCCCGGCGATCGCGGCCTCGACCGCCTCGCGCACGGCGCCCGTCGTCGTCAGGCCCAGCGTGTCGCGAGCGTCCCAGGCGGCTTCGATCGTGGCTTCGAGGTCGGTGCTCATGAAATTCCCCAAGGTGAAGGCAGATTGTCGAGCCAGTCGGCGATGTCGGTGACGTGAAAGTCGACATGCTCCGGCCGGTGGTCGCGATGGCCGCTTTCGCTGCCATTGTCCAGCCACACGGTGGTCATCCCCAGCGCTTTCGCCGGGGTCAGGTTGCGCGCCATATCCTCGACGAACAGGCTCCTTGCCGGATCGACGCCGAGATGCCCGACCATCGCCGCATAGGCCGCGGTCTCGGGCTTGGGGGTATAGGCGGTGGTGCGGATGTCGCAGATGCCGTCGAACAGGTCGGCGATCCCGCACGCATCGAGCACGCGCGCGGCATAATCGGCATCGGCGTTGGTGAAGATCAGCCGCCGGCCCGGCAGCCGCTCGAGCCCCGCGCGCAGCCGCGCGTCGGGCGCAATGCGGTCGAGCGCGATGGCGTGGACGTCGGTCAGGAAATCCTCGGGATCGACGCCGTGGTGGCGCATCAGCCCCGCCATCGTCGTGCCGTGATCGTGAAAATAGCCCTTCTGCACCCGCCGCGCCTCTTCGGCATCGCAGCCGAGCAGCCGCATGATGAAGGCGCCCATGCGGTCGTCGATCAGGTCGAACAGCTTCGCCGACGGCGGATAGAGCGTGTTGTCGAGATCGAAGATCCAGCTGTCGATATGGTCGATGCGCGGGGTCATGGCGCGGCGCTTAGAGGCTCGGGCCGGCAGCGGCAAGCATCAGGCGCCGAGCGCCTCGCGCAGCCGCATCCATGGCGCCAGCTTCGCCTCGAAGCCGATCGTGTGCGCGGCGCTGCTCGACGGCAGGTCGACCAGCGCGATGGAGCCGGGACGCGGCAATTGGCGCCGCCCGATCGCCGCCGCCTTGCCGCCGTTGAACGCGATCATGCGAAGATCGGGCAGCGTCGCGACGAGTTCGGCGAGGTCGTGCGCCTCGGCGCCCCGGATGTCGCCGTCGCTGCTCGTCGCCCGCGCGGCGGAGCGGATCACGTCCCACAGGCCGATACGCGCCGCGGCGAGTGCCGCGAGGCGGGCGTCATAAGGGAGCGACGCCAGCGGTCGGCCGGTCACCGCGCCGAGCAGCCGCCAGAACTGGTTGGTCGGATGCGCATAATATTGACGCATCGCGAGCGAGCGGGCGCCGGGCAGACTGCCGAGGATCAGCAGCCGCGCATCGATGGCGACATGCGGAGCGAAGCTGGCGTGGCGCGGGGACGTCATCGCCATGCGCTATCCGACGGATTCCCCGGTCGCAACCCGCTTCGCCCTTGACCGCGTGGGGAATCGCCGCTAGGGGCGCGCACGGTCGAAAGCGGCGGACTTCCGTCTCATTCGATCACAACAGCGCTTGAACATTGCTGGCGCGGATGAAGCCTCCGGAAGATCCTTGCGATCCGCCGGGGTCTTTTGCTGTTATCAGGTCGGCCTTTTCCGCCAGTTTCGGCGGTCAAGGGCCGGAGCTTCATCCCCCGCGGCACAGTAACCGTTCGCTTTGATGGGCGGACACATAAAGGTGAAGCATTCATGCCCACGATCAACCAGCTGGTCCGCAAGGGCCGGACTCCCCAGAAGGTGAAGTCCAAGGTCCCGGCGATGGACGCGAACCCGCAAAAGCGCGGCGTTTGCACCCGTGTCTATACGACGACCCCGAAAAAGCCGAACTCGGCGCTCCGCAAGGTTGCCAAGGTCCGCCTGACCAACCAGCGCGAAGTCATCACCTATATTCCCGGCGAAGGCCACAACCTCCAGGAACACAGCGTCGTGCTGATCCGTGGCGGCCGTGTCCGCGACCTTCCCGGTGTGCGTTACCACGTCCTGCGCGGCGTGCTCGACACCCAGGGCGTGAAGGACCGCAAGCAGAGCCGTTCGAAATACGGTGCGAAGCGTCCGAAGTAAGGACCGCTTTTTCGGCTATTTGATCATCCCTGGCTGCTCTTGCGCCGGGATGCTGTTGTAAAAGGAATTACCCATGGCTCGTCGTCGTCGTCCTGAACGCCGCGAAATCCTGCCCGATCCCCGTTTCGGGGATGTCGTGCTGTCGAAATTCATGAACAGCGTCATGCTGGACGGAAAGAAGTCCGTCGCCGAAAGCATCGTCTACGGTGCCCTAGAATCGGTCGAAGCCCGCGCCAAGAAAGAACCGATCGGCGTGTTCCACGAAGCGCTGGCGAACATCCGCCCGAACATCGAAGTCCGCAGCCGCCGCGTCGGCGG
>Ga0182747_1000248_pt1 | contig 55718 bp, 51 predicted proteins | sample eDN3rd30CBELigBY_FD_128526 | JGI IMG/M metagenome (GOLD analysis project Ga0182747, IMG submission 128526) | Enriched backyard soil microbial communities from Emeryville, California, USA - eDNA 3rd pass 30_C BE-Lig BY (version 2) (version 2) | ecosystem: Environmental > Terrestrial > Soil >... | reverse complement strand
GCTGGACATTCTGAACGATGCTGGTAGGGCGCGCACCATTGCGCAGTATATGCTGCCATTGACGGCGGGGCTGGACGACATCCCGGCTCTCCCCGTCACTCCCGAACAAGCCATGGACCTGAAGCAGGGCCGGACGCTCGCGGGAGACCCCCGTATGCCGGGGCTGATGCTGGCGATGCAGGGTGAAATGCCCGTCGCGCTGGTGGATGCTTCCGAGGGCCTTGTCCGGGTCGTGCGGGGCTTCAATCTCTAAGACGAAAGGAATGGACGATGTCGATTACGGCTGAGCGCAAGCAGGAACTGATCAAGGACAACGCCCGCGCTGAGGGCGATACCGGTTCCCCCGAAGTGCAGGTGGCGATCCTCTCGGAGCGCATTTCCAACCTGACCGAGCACTTCAAGGGTCACAACAAGGATAATCACAGCCGTCGCGGCCTGCTGATGCTGGTCAACAAGCGTCGCTCGCTGCTCGATTATCTCAAGTCCAAGGATGCAGCGCGCTATACCGCACTCATCGCGAAGCTCGGTCTTCGCAAGTAAGGGAAGAGCGCCTGCGGGCGCTCTTTTCATGTCAGGGGCTGACAATCCGTGTCGGCCGCCGGCACAAACAGGGATCAGGCAGCAATTCGGCTGTCTGGCCGGGAGCATCAAAAGGCTCCACAGCCGCTGCGGGCCGGCCTTTGTCCGCAATGCAAGCCCCGCCGCGCAATAGGGCGCAGCAGGTGGAAGGAAATCAGATGTTCAATGTGAAGACAGTGGAAATCGAGTGGGGCGGAAAGACCCTCAAGCTCGAAACGGGCCGCGTGGCTCGTCAGGCCAATGGCGCGGTCGTCGCGACCTATGGTGAAACCGTGGTGCTGTGCGCCGTCACGGCCGCCAAGTCGGTGAAGGAAGGGCAGGATTTCTTCCCGCTCACCGTTCACTATCAGGAAAAATTCTCGGCCGCCGGGCGCATCCCGGGTGGCTTCTTCAAGCGTGAGCGCGGTGCGACGGAGAAGGAGACGCTGACCTCGCGCCTCATCGACCGCCCGGTGCGTCCGCTGTTCCCGGAAGGTTTCTACAACGAGATCAACGTGATCGCTCAGGTCCTCTCCTATGATGGCGAGACCGAGCCCGATATCGTTGCGCTGATCGCCGCCTCGGCTGCGCTCACCATCTCGGGCGTGCCGTTCATGGGCCCGATCGGCGCCGCGCGCGTCGGCTACAAGGATGGCGAATATCAGCTCAACCCGAGCCTCGAAGAGGTCAAGTCGGGCGAGCTGGACCTCGTCGTCGCCGCCACCGACAGCGCCGTGATGATGGTCGAGTCCGAAGCCAAGGAGCTGTCCGAAGAGGTCATGCTCGGCGGCGTCATGTTCGCCCATGCCGCGTGCCGCAAGGTTGTCGACGCGATCATCCAGCTGGCCGAGCAGGCCGCCAAGGACCCGTGGGAAATCGACCTGACGGACAACAGCGCCGCGATGAAGGCCGAGATCAAGAAGCTGATCGGCAAGGATATTGCCGCGGCCTACAAGCAGACCGACAAGTCGGTGCGCTCCAACGCGCTCAACGCGGCGCGCGACAAGGTGAAAGCGCACTATGCCGGCACCGAGGGCCAGACGCTGATGACCGCGATCAAGCTCACCAAGAAGCTTGAGGCCGAGATCGTGCGCACCGCCATCCTCAAGGACGGCCAGCGCATCGATGGTCGCACGACCACGCAGATCCGCCCGATTGAATCGATGGTGGGTTTCCTGCCGCGCACCCATGGTTCGGCGCTGTTCACGCGCGGTGAGACGCAGGCGATCTGCACGACCACGCTGGGCACCAAGGATGCCGAGCAGATGATCGACGGTCTGGACGGTCTCTCCTACCAGAACTTCATGCTGCACTATAACTTCCCGCCCTATTCGGTCGGTGAAGTGGGCCGCTTCGGCGCCCCGGGTCGTCGTGAAGTCGGCCATGGCAAGCTGGCCTGGCGCGCGCTGCACCCGGTGCTGCCCGCCAAGGAGGACTTCCCCTACACGATCCGCGTGCTTTCGGACATCACCGAGTCCAACGGCTCCTCGTCGATGGCGACGGTGTGCGGTGGTTCGCTCTCGATGATGGATGCCGGCGTGCCGCTCAAGCGCCCGGTCTCCGGCATCGCGATGGGCCTGATCCTGGAAGGCAAGGACTTCACCGTGCTCTCCGACATCCTCGGCGACGAGGATCATCTCGGCGACATGGACTTCAAGGTGGCCGGCACGAGCGAGGGCATCACCTCGCTGCAGATGGACATCAAGGTGGCCGGCATTACCGAGGCCATCATGAAGCAGGCGCTGGCGCAGGCCAAGGAAGGCCGCGCGCACATATTGGGTGAGATGAACAAGGCGCTGGGCGAGACCCGCACCGAGTTGTCGGCCCACGCGCCGCGCATCGAGACGATCCAGATCGACAAGAGCAAGATCCGCGACGTGATCGGCACGGGCGGCAAGGTCATTCGCGAGATCGTCGCGGAGACCGGCGCCAAGGTCGACATTGACGATGAGGGCGTGATCAAGATCAGCTCGTCCGACATCGCGCAGATCGAGGCCGCCAAGAAGTGGATATTGGGCATCGTCCAGGAAGCGGAAGTCGGCAAGATCTATGACGGCAAGGTCGTCAACCTCGTCGATTTCGGTGCCTTCGTGAACTTCATGGGCGGCAAGGACGGCCTCGTCCACGTCTCCGAGATCCGCAACGAGCGGGTCGAGAAGGTGGCCGACGTCCTGTCCGAAGGGCAGGAAGTGAAGGTCAAGGTTCTCGAGATCGATCCGCGTGGCAAGGTGCGCCTGTCGATGCGCGTCGTCGATCAGGAAACCGGCGCGGAGCTGGAGGATACCCGTCCGGCGCGCGAACCGCGCGGTGATCGTGGGGACCGCGGCGGTGGCCGTGGCGGCGATCGCGGTGGTGACCGTGGTGGTCGCGGCGAGCGTGGCCCGCGTCGGGACCGTGGCCCGCGCCCCGAGCGTTCGGGCGGCAATGATGACGGCGGCGACGCCGGCCTGCCGAGCTTCATCACGCAGGACTAAGCGCAGACGCCTGAACAGGTGATGTGACAAGACAGGGCGGGGCCGCGATTTCGGGGCCCCGCCCTGACTGTTTTCGGGCCGGTCGCTATTGACTGCATAGTTGAATCGCCGCATGGTTATCGAGATAAGTAACATGATGTCACGGAAGGCCGGACCGGCTCCGGGGCTGCAGAAAGGGCGCAATATGTCAGTCGGCTGCCAGACATGACATCATCAGGATCCACCGGGGGCATGGGCGGCTCATCCGGCCCGGCCTAGCATTTCGTCGGTCCCGCCGGGGCCACTTCCATTTTTTTGATTCATGTCCGGGACATCCAGCTTGACGTTTGGAGCAGGGGACGCTCGCCGCTGGCGGGTGTCGACAAGATGAAGGCGGCCGGGACCCCGGCCGATGCCGGGCTGGACGTGAAGGCGCGGCGGCTGCTGGCGCTCTCCCGGCTGCGCGACGATCATTTTCGCACAGGGGTGATGGTCGATAGCGCCATGTGCGTGATGCTGTCGCTCCTGATCGCGGAAATAGCCGAGATTCCGCTGACGCCGGCCAATCTGACGCTCGCCAACAATCTCGACCGGGAGGAGGCGCGGCGCGTCATCGATGCGCTCATGCGCGTGGGCCTCATCGTCATCACCGAGGTCGCGCCGGATCGGCGGATAATCGCGCTGACATCGCTCGGCTCGGCGCGGATGCGGGGCTATATTGGTGACCATCCGGATATCTGATGGCGCTGGCGGGGCCGGAGCGTTGCGATCGTGCATCGCGCGCCCGGCTTCATGCGCCGGTCTGTCCATCAGTTACGGGACATGTCTGGCTGGCCGGGGCGGCCTATCGACTGGAGCTGAACAACGGGTGCGGCGCGTGGGGCCTCGGGCGGAAGCTCTCGGCAAGGCTTCCGCCATATTTCCGATATTCAGAGGTTTTTGCAGATGTCGAGTTCGACATGGCGTCACCGTTCGCTCGCGCCGGTCGGGCAAGAGGGCATGATGCATCCCGGTGAGTTGCATGGCGCCGCTCAGGACGAGGCCAAGGCGGTGCGCATGCACGAGATCGGACGGCTGCGCGGCAAATATTTTGTGGCGCCGGTGATGGGGGACGGCGCGATGAGCATGATGCTCTCGCTGTTCGTCGGTGAGCTGCAGGCGCGTCCGGTGAGCAATATGACGCTGGCGGTCGGCAGCATGCTGAGCCGCGAGGAAACGGATTTGATGATCGACAAGCTGGTCAGTGCCGGTCTGGCTGTGGTCATCGCCCTTGAACCGAACCGGCGGACCGTAGGGCTCACCCCTCTCGGGTTCGCACGGATGCGGAGCTTCGTGAACGACTATCCCGACGTTTGACGACTTCGCCGATCGACGCTCCCCGGGCGCTCTTGTGGAAGCAACTCCCACCTTGGCTGCCACAGCAGGCGCCCGGTGGAGCGTCGATCATCCTGTTCATGCATGGTCCGCCGGTCCCGCGAGGCGTCCGGGCGCGAGCGCGGGTCGCGCAAGGGTGGCCCCTGCGCCAATCGGGCCGGGCAGGCCATTGCCGGGCGCCGGGCACGCCTGCGCCGCCAACGCTCCTGATACCAAGGCCGGCCATCGTTCAGGCGATGTTCAAGCGGCGGGCGCCTCCATGGCCTCATGCGGGGATATGACAGCATCGCGCGGCCACATGCCGCATCAATCGCTTGGCGACCCTTCATCGCTCCGCTAAGAGGCTGCGCATGATGGCTTCTTCGACGCGCCGTGCCGCCTTTCTGGTCGCTGGCATCCTTCCCCTGATGCTGATCGCGGGCTGCGCGAAGAACCGCAACAGCGCGGACACGCAGTATGTCGCGCGTGACGTCAGCACGCTCTACATGGCGGGCAAGCAGCGGCTCGATCGGGGGCAGTATCGCGAGGCCGCGATGCTGTTTGATGAAGTCGAGCGCCAGCATCCCTATTCGCCATGGGCCCGGCGGGCGCAGTTGATGAGCGCGTTCAGCTATTATGGCGCGCGCGATTACACCAAGTCGACCCAGTCGGCGCAGCGCTTTCTCTCCATCCACCCCGGCAACCGCGACGCGCCCTATGCCTATTATCTGATTTCGCTCTGCTATTATGAGCAGATCAGCGACATCACGCGCGACCAGAAGATCACGCTGCAGGCGCAGGCCGCGCTTGGCGAACTGATCCGCCGCTACCCCGATTCGCGCTACGCCGCCGATGCGCGCCTCAAGCTCGATCTGGTCAACGACCATCTGGCGGGCAAGGAGATGGAGGTCGGCCGTTTCTACCAGCGCCGCCGCGAATGGATCGCCGCGACGCTGCGCTTCCGCAAGGTGATCGACGACTATCAGACCACGAGCCACACGCCCGAGGCGCTGGAGCGGCTGGTCGAATCCTATCTCGCGCTCGGCATTCCGGAGGAAGCCAAGCGCGCGGCCGCGGTGCTCGGCAAGAATTACGGCGATTCGCCCTGGTATCAGCGCGCCTACAAGCTGATCCAGGACTATGCGCCCAAGGCCTGAGGTCGGCTGACCCGAAGCGTCCGGTCCGGATCGGTCCTGACGATTTCTGCCCCACCGCATTTTCCGAGTCGGCAGGCGCTTCCACCCGGCCGGAAAACCCTCTAGGCCTGCACGGACCATGCTCACTGGCCTTGCCATCCGCAATATCGTGCTCATCGAGGCACTGGACCTCGCTTTCGAGCGCGGGCTGACCGTGCTCACCGGCGAGACGGGCGCGGGCAAATCCATCCTGCTCGATGCGCTCAACCTCGCGCTCGGCATGCGGGCGGACAGCGCGCTGGTGCGGGCCGGCGCCGCGCAGGCCAGCGTGGCCGCAACCTTCGATGCTCCGGCGGCGGGCAGCGCGCTGGCGGGGCTGCTGGATGAGAACGGGATCGCGCAGGAGCCCGGCGAGCCATTGCTCATCCGCCGCACGCTGCGCGCCGATGGCGGCAGCCGCGCCTTCCTCAACGATCAGCCCTGCTCGGCGGCGCTGCTGCGCGATGTCGGCGGCTATCTGGTCGAGATTCACGGCCAGCATGACGAGCGCGGGCTGATCAATCCGCGCGGCCATCTGGAGCTGCTCGATGCGTTTGGCGGGTTGGACAGCGGCGCGGTGCGGATGGCGCACGCTTGCTGGCAGGCGGCCGATGCGCAGCTGGAGGCCGCCCGCACGGCGCTGGAGAGCGCCTCGCGCGAGCGGGATTATCTCGCCCACGCCGCCGCCGAGCTGACCGCCTTCGCGCCGGAAACGGGGGAGGAGGAGGCGCTCGCCACCGAGCGCGCGACCATGCAGAAAGGCGCGCGGCTGACCGAGGACCTGGCCGCGCTCGATGATCTGCTTGGCGGATCGGACGGCGCGCTCGCCCGGCTGCGGCAGGCCGCGCGGCGGCTCGACCGGATCGCGCCCGAGCATGATCTGCTGGCCGAAACGCTCGCCGCCTTCGACCGCGCGGTGATCGAGGCGGCCGATGCCGAGGATCTGCTGACCCGCGCGCGCGAGGCGCTGGATGGCGACCCGGCGCGGCTCGACGCGATCGAGGTGCGCCTGTTCGATCTGCGCGCGCTCGCCCGCAAGCATCAGGTGGCGGCGGACGATCTGGCCGCGCTCGCGGCGGACATGAGCGCGCAGCTTGCCCGCATCGACGCGGGCGAGGCCGGGCTGGCCGATCTTGAGGCGGCCGCGGCGCAGGCGCGCACGGCCTATGAGGCGGCGGCGCAGGCGCTCAGCGAAGCCCGCCGGGCGGCGGCACTGCGGCTCGATGTCGCCATGGCGGACGAACTGGCCCCGCTCAAGCTGGACGCCGCGCGCTTCCGCACCGATGTCGCGCCGCTGCCGGAGGGACAATGGCGCGCGAGCGGGTGCGATCATATCGAGTTCATGATCTCGACCAACCCCGGCGCGCCCTTCGCGCCGCTCACCAAGATCGCCAGCGGCGGCGAGCTGTCCCGCTTCATCCTCGCGCTCAAGGTGGCGCTGGCGGCGCAGGGCAGCGCGAGCACGATGATCTTCGACGAGATTGACCGGGGCGTGGGCGGCGCGGTCGCCGGCGCGATCGGCGAGCGACTGGCGCGGCTGGCCGGCCCCGGCAGCACCGGCGACGCGCAGGTCATCGTCGTCACCCACAGCCCGCAGGTCGCGGCGCGCGGGGACGGGCATCTGCTCATCGCCAAATCCTCGCAAGGCACCATCACCCGCACCGGCGTCCACGCGCTGGACGAGGCCGAGCGGCGCGAGGAAATCGCCCGCATGCTCTCCGGCGCTGCCATCACCGACGAGGCGCGCGCGCAAGCGGATCGGCTGCTGGAGGGGGTGTGAGCCGGCGCCATTAGCGCTATTGCTCCGCTGTGACGCAACAGGATTGCCCAACAGGATTGCCCAACAGGATTGATTGAATCGTGGACCAGATAACCGAAGCCGAGGCGGCCAATCGCCTGATGCGTCTCGCCCGCGAGATCGCGAAGCATAACCGGCTCTATCATGCCGACGATGCGCCGCAGATCAGCGACGCGGCCTATGATGCGCTGGTGCGTGAGAACAATGCGCTGGAGGCGGCATTCCCGCATCTCATCCGGGACAACAGCCCCAACCGGCAGGTGGGGGCCTCCGTCGCCGGCTCGGCGCTGGCCAAGGTCCGCCACGAGCAGCGGATGATGAGCCTCGATAACGCCTTTGCCGATGAGGATGTCGAGGAGTTCGTCGCGCGGGTCCGCCGCTATCTGGCGCTGCCGGACGACGCGCCGGTGGCGATGACCGCCGAGGACAAGATTGACGGCCTCTCGCTCTCCATCCGCTATGAGCAGCGCGTGCTGGTGCGCGCGGCGACGCGCGGCGATGGCGAGGTGGGCGAGGACGTCACCGCCAATGTCCGTCATATCGCCGATATCCCGCAGACCCTGCCGGCCGATGCGCCCGATATTTTCGAGGTGCGCGGCGAGGTCTATATGGAAAAGGCCGCCTTCCGCGCGCTCAATGCCCGGCTGATGGCGGAGGCCGAGGCGGCGGCGCAGGCACGCGGCGAGGCGTTCGATCCCGAGAGCGTGCGCCAGTTCGCCAATCCCCGCAATGCCGCCGCCGGATCGCTGCGCCAGAAGGATGCCAGTGTCACCGCCAGCCGGCCGCTGCGCTTCCTTGCTCATGGCTGGGGCGTGACCACGGCGCTGCCGGCCGAGACGCAATATGGCGTGATGCAGGCGCTGGCACGCTGGCAGATTCCCGTCTCGCCGCGCCTGCTGCTCTGCGCGGACAGCGACGCGATGATCGCCCAATATCGCGCGATCGAGGCGCAGCGGGCGGATCTGCCCTATGATATTGACGGCGTCGTCTACAAGGTCGACCGGCTGGACTGGCAGGGGCGGCTCGGTTTCGTCGCGCGGGCGCCGCGCTGGGCGATCGCGCATAAATTCCCCGCCGAGCAGGCGGAAACCACGCTGGAGGCGATCGACATCCAGGTCGGCCGCACCGGCAAGCTGACGCCGGTCGGGCGGCTCAAGCCGGTGACGGTCGGCGGCGTGGTCGTCTCCAACGTCACGCTGCATAATCGCGACGAGATTGCGCGGCTGGGGGTGCGGCCGGGTGATCGGGTGATCATCCAGCGCGCCGGCGACGTCATCCCGCAAGTGGTCGAGAATCTGACCCGCGACGACCCGCGCGAACCCTATGCCTTCCCGGATCATTGCCCGGATTGCGGCAGCGAGGCGGTGGCCGAGGAGGGCGAGGTGGACGTGCGCTGCACCGCCGGCCTCATCTGCCCGGCGCAGCGCATCGAGCGGCTGCGCCACTTCGTCAGCCGCGCCGCGATGGAGATTGACGGCCTCGGCGACAAGACCATCCGCGAATTCTTCGCGCTGGGCTGGCTGGATCAGGGCCCGGCCGACATCTTCCGCCTGAAGCGCCACCGCAGCGCATTGCTGGAGCGGGAGGGCTGGAAGGAGAAGTCGGTCGATAATCTGCTGAGCGCGATCGAGGACCGCCGCGCGCCCGATGCCGCGCGGTTGCTCTTCGGCCTCGGCATCCGCCATGTCGGCGCGGTGACGGCGCGCGATCTGCTCAAAGCGTTCGAGACGCTGCCCGCCCTGCGCCAAACCGCCGAGGCCGCCGCGGCTGGCGATGAGGCGGCCAAGGCGCGGCTGCTGGCGATCGACGGCGTCGGCGGCGTGGTGGTCGAGGCGCTGGGCGATTTCTTCCATGAGGAGCATAATCGCCGCATCTGGGACGATCTGCTCGGCGAGGTGACGCCGCCGCCTTATGTCGTGGCGGTGAAGGCCAGCGCGGTGTCCGGCAAGACCATCGTCTTCACCGGCAAGCTGGAGACGATGAGCCGCGATGAAGCCAAGGCGCAGGCCGAGGCGCTGGGGGCGCGGGCGGCCGGATCGGTGAGCGCCGCCACCGGGCTGGTGGTGGCCGGGCCGGGCGCCGGCTCCAAGCTCAAGAAAGCGGCCGAACTGGGCATCGAGGTGATCGACGAGGCCGCCTGGGCGGAGATTGTGAAGAGCGCGGGATAAGCCCTACCCGCCGGGCTTCATGCCGTCGGACCGGCCGAGCCGCAAAAGCCCGGATCGATGATCGTCTCGCTCGTCTTGCTGACGAGAATCTGGTGCTGCATGGTGACGAACGGCCCCAGCAGGCCGAGACTCAACCGGTCAGCGAGCCGGTCCCTCGCCTTGGGGCCAAAGCCCTTGGCCTGATCGACCAGCGTCAGCCCGGTGCAGGTCATCAGGTCGATGGCGGATCGTTTGCCGAAGAAGCGCAGATGGGTCCGGTCGAACATCCCGGTGTCGCGATAGCGCCAGCTTCCCGTCGCGGCGCGGATGATCGTCCGGTAGTTCTGGATATTGGGGATCGAGCTCAGCAGATGGCTGCCATGGCCCAGCAGCGCATGCAGCCGTGCGATGATCCGCCAGGGATCGTAGAGATGCTCCAGCACGTCGAGCAGCAGCACAAGGTCAAAGGGCCCGTGCGCCGCGAAGACAGACTCGATCGAACCGGCGGTCTCGATATCGCACGTCATCGTGGCATCGACGCCCGGCGCCGCCTCGCGCAGCGCGGCGTCGCTCAGGTCGGCGAGGCATAGAAATTCGGCGCCGGTCTGCTGCTTCACCACCGCGCCATTGCCGCCCCGGCCGCCACCCAGATCGAGAATGCGCCGCGTCGTGGCCGGCACCAGTCTTCGCACGCCGGCCTGAATGGTGACGGGGTCGTAGAGAAGCGCGGTATTTTTCAGGCCCATCGATCAAATCCAGACTTGCGGCAGGAGCTTGTTCGACCAGGAGCGCAGGAGATATTTGGCGAAGCCCTTCGGCCCTTCGTAGCGCGCCCCGTCATAGCCCCGCGTGCCGACGACGCGGGGGGTCTCGTTGAAGCGCGGGATGATCTTGAGATCGGGATCGCGAAAGGCGTCGATGCGCTCCCGGAGAATATCCTCGCCGGTGCGGATCGTCCTGAACTCCTCGATCCGGGCGAACAGCAGCGTCCGGAACACCGCCTTGGTAAAACGGACGATGAAAAAATCGATCGTCCATTCGGGGCGATTGCGGCAATTGATATAGAGATCGGCCGCGGGCGCGCGCTGAATGATCCGGGCGGCGTTCGGGATGAGATAGCGCCCTGTCACCTTCCAGATGTCGACATCATCCTGCGCGAGAAACTGCGACCGGGCGATCGCCTCGTTCAGCAGGTTGATTTCCAGATAATAGCGGCTCACATCCGCCACGGCCGGCGTGTGGAAGGAAATAAACTCGCAGCGATCGAGCACCCCGGCCTCCAGGGCGATCTGGCGGAGGGCAGCGAGATCGTGGCCGGAATTGTCCGCATAGACCAGCTGGTCGACAATATCGGCCTGCAGCAGCGAGACATAGAAGGACATGGCCTCCCGATAGTCTTCGAGGCGCTTGTGCGGATCATTATGGCGCAGCAGGAATGCGCCTACGGCTGGCGCAATCGTTGACGTCATGAGCAATATCTTGGTCATCGCCCATTCCCCCGGTTCCACAAGATCGGGGGTATCTTCCCGCCTAAGCCGTGAGCTGTCAATGACAGCCCGGGCCTGGCCAGACAAAGTCAATCTGCCGGCGCGCTTTGCGCTTGCGCCGTCCCGCCCGCACCGCCTAGCATCGGCCCATCGAATCCCGATCCGCGCCGGCCGGACGCCGCCAGCCTCGCGCTGGCGCATGACGTGAAGGCGGCTGCGGGAGCCAATGTAAGGAGAGTGAGCGTGGCCCAGGCAGGATTGAACCCCGACGGCGTCAATGTGCGGCATCCCGATCAGGTCTGGATCGGCGGCCAATGGCGCGCGGCCCATAGCGGCCGGATGATCGAGCTGGTCTCCCCCAACACCGAAGCGGTCGTCGGCGCCGTCGCCGAGGCGGACGAGCAGGATATGGACGCCGCCGTCGCCGCCGCGCGCGAAGCGTTCGATCATGGGCCGTGGCCGCGCATGAGCGTCGCCGAGCGCAACGAGATCATGAAGAAGATCACCGCCCATCTGCGGTCCCGTGAAGGCGAGCTGGCCAAGGCATGGACCGCGCAGATGGGCGGCCTTGCGGCGTTCGCGCCCGGCATGGTCGCCGGCGCCACCGCGCAGTTCGACCAGACGCGCGAGGTCGGTGCCAATTTCGACTATGTCCAGCAGCGCGAGACCCATGCGGCGGACGTCGCCTATCTCGTCCATGAGCCGGTCGGCGTCGTCGCCTCCATCGCGCCGTGGAACGGGCCCTATGGCATCATGGCCTCCAAGGTCGCCAATGCGCTCATCACCGGCTGCACCGTCATCATGAAGCCCTCGCCCGAGACGCCGCTGGAGGCCTATATCATCGCCGAGGCGTGCGAGGCGGCGGGCGTGCCGGCGGGCGTCGTCAATCTCGTCTGCGGCCACCGCGAGGCGAGCGATCATCTGGTCTGCAATCCGGGCGTGGACAAGGTCAGCTTCACCGGCTCGACCGTGGCCGGCAAGCGCATCGCCAGCGTCTGCGGCTCGCGCATCGCCCGCTATACGCTGGAGCTGGGCGGCAAGTCGGCGGCCATCGTGCGCGATGATTTCTCCGCCGAGGAGACCGCCAAGCTGATGACCAACACCATCACCCTGCTCTCCGGGCAGGTCTGCGCGATGCTCAGCCGCCTGATCGTGCCGCGCGGCCGGCAGGACGAGATTGCCGACGCCATCGCCGCCGAGATGCAGAAGGTGAAGATCGGCTATTCGGACGATCCCACCACCCAGCTTGGCCCGCTGGCGATGAAGCGCCAGCTCGAGCGCGTCGAAGGCTATATCGAGGAAGGCCGCAAGACCGCCGATCTGGTGACCGGCGGCAACCGCCCGAGCCATCTCAATCAGGGCTATTTCATCGAGCCGACCCTGTTCAAGAATGTCGATAACCAGAGCCGCATCGCGCAGGAGGAGATTTTCGGCCCGGTGCTCAGCATCATCCCGGTGGAGAATGAGGCAGAGGCGATCGCCGTCGCCAATGATTCCAGCTATGGTCTTTCCGGCGCGGTGCTGACCAAGGACCCGCAGGCGGCCTTCGACATCGCCCGGCAGGTGCGCACCGGCGGCATCGCCCAGAATGGCCTCAAGGTCGATTGGGGGCTGCCCTTCGGCGGCTACAAGCAATCCGGCGTCGGCCGCGAGGGCGGCGTGGACGGGCTCAAGGCCTATCTCGAAACCAAGACCATGTATCTGGACGCGCCGGTCAACGTGGCGTGAACAGGGCAGCGCTCTATGGGGCGCTGGAGAGCTATCTGGCGGCGCTGGGGAGCAAGAACCCCGGCGCCGTCCAGTGGGCGCCGGACCCGTTCATCACCGAGAATAATGTCCGCCTCGCGCCCGATGACGGCCTGTGGGGCACGATCGAGCGGCTGGGCGATTACCGCCTCTGCTTCGCCGATGAGCAGGCCCGGCAGGTCGGCTATTTCGGCTCGGTCATCGAGCCGCTGGCCGAGAGCGGCTATACCGTGCGGCTCGGCTTCGACGAGCAGGGCCGGGTGGACGAGGTCGAGACCGTCGTCGTGCGGCAGGTCGATAACAGCCCCAAATTCGAAAATCCGCGCTTTTACGACAAGCCGATCCTCAACAGCCCCGCCGCCGCGCCGGTCTCCCGCGCCGAGATGATCGCGCTGGCGGACGGCTATTTCGAGACGATCCAGCGCAATGACGGGACCATCCGCACCCGCTTCCACCCCGATTGCAACCGGGTGGAAAATGGCGTGCAGACCACCAACAATCCCGAATTCGCGAAACTGGTGCCGGTCGCCGGCCTCGGCTGCGAGGCGCAGTTCCGCACCGGCCAATATCGCTATGACGACCGGCTGCGCGGGCGGCGCTTCCCGCTGGTGGATGAGGTGCGCGGGCTGGTCATGGCCTTCGGGTTCATCGATCATTGCGGGCGGCTGGGCGCTTATGAACTGACCGACGGGACGCAGGTCCAGTCCCCCATCCGCCGGCCGCACACCTATTATCTCGGTGAGGTGTTCAAGATCGATCATGGCATGATCTGCCAGATCGAGGCGAACTTCATCACCGTGCCCTATCATATGCCAAGCCCATGGGATCAAAGATGAAAAGACTTTTGGGGGTGCTGTGTCTGGCGCTGGCGTCCTGCGCGGGGCCGGGCGGGAGTGGATCGGATCTCGCGGCGGAAGACTGGGTCACGCCGGGCGGGGATGTCGGCAAATCGCATTTTTCGCGGCTGACGGATATCAACAAGGATAATGTCGGCCGCCTTGGTCTTGCCTGGCAGGCGGAACTGGGCACCGGCCGCGGGCTGGAAGCGACCCCGGTAGTGATCGACGGGGTGATGTATACCTCCGGCGTCGCGGGCCGCGTCTATGCCTATGATGCGGCGAGCGGCAAGGAACTGTGGCACTTCGAGCCGGTGGTGGACATGCAGGTCAACCGCACCGTCTGCTGTGACATGGTCAATCGCGGCGTCGCGGTGGCGAAGGGCAAGGTCTATGTCTCCGCGCTCGACGGCATGCTCTATGCGCTCGACGCCAGGACCGGCGCGGTGGTCTGGAAAGCCGATGCGGTGGAGGATCACAAGCGCGGCGACAACAGCACCGGCGCGCCGGAAGTGGCGGGCGATGTCGTCGTCATCGGCAATGCCGGCGCGGAATATGATGTGCGCGGCTATGTCAGCGCGTTCGATCTGGAGACGGGCAAGCTGGCCTGGCGCTTCCATGTCGTCCCGCGCGACCCCAAGCTGGGGCCGCAGGACAATCCCGATCTGGAGCCCGCGCTCAAGACCTGGGACCCGGACAGCCGCTGGGATGTCGGCGGCGGCGGCGCGCCGTGGGATGCGATCAATTATGATCCCGAGACCGGCCTCGTGCTGGTCGGCACCGGCAATGGCGGGCCGTATGCGACCTCGCGGCGTTCCCCCAAGGGCGGCGATAATCTCTATCTCGGCTCGATCGTCGCGCTGGACGCGAAGACCGGCCGCCTCAAATGGCATTATCAGGAGACGCCCGGCGACAATTGGGATTTCACCTCCACCGCGCCGATGATCCTCACCACGATGGACATTGATGGCGAGACGCGCCCGGTGGTGCTCCATGCGCCCAAGAACGGTTTCATGTATGTGCTGGATCGGCGCGACGGCAAGCTGCTACGCGCCAATGCGCTGGTGCGGATGAACTGGGCGGACGGCGTCGATATGAAGACCGGCCGCCCGAACCTCACGCCCGAGCGGTCCGATTATACCAATGGCCCCAAGATCGTGTTCCCGGCGACGCCCGGCGCGCGCAACTGGCACCCGGCCGCCTATGATCCCGAGACCGGCCTTTATATCGGCTCGGTGCAGGATATGGGCAACGCCATCTATATGACGCCGGGCCAGAAGCCGATGCAGGCCAAGATGCTGAACAATGACGCCTCCCTGCTCTTCACCTCCGATCTGGAGGCGATCCTGCCCAGCCTGCCGCCGGTGCTGCGCGATCCCATCGCGGCGCTGCCGGAAATGGCGTGGGTGAAGGAAAACCCCGGCAGCACGGAGCTGCGCGCGGTCGATCCGCTCACCGGCAAGACCAAATGGGCCTATAAGATGGCCGGCTGGCAGGATCGCGGCGGGGCACTGGCCACCGCTGGCGGCCTCGTCTTCCAGGGCAGTATCGATGGGCATCTGCGCGCCTTCGACAAGGCGAGCGGCACGCTGCTCAAGGAGATCGACACCGGCACCTCCATCCTCGCCGCGCCGATGACCTACAAGGTCGGCGGCGTGCAATATGTCGCGGTGATGGCGGCGTGGGGCGGGGGTGGCTACCCCTATGTCCCGCCTTATTCGGCCGCCTATAAGCGCGGCAATCAGGGCCGCATCCTCGTCTTCAGGCTGGATGGCGGCGCGGTGCCGATCCCGCCCGAACTGCCCCCGCTCGATGTCGCCCCGCCCGCGCCAAAGCAGGCGCCCGGCGTCACCCCGGCGACCATCGCGCAGGGCAGCAACCTGTTCATGGCCAATTGCGCGCTGTGCCATTCCAACCAGCCGCGCTCGATCACGCCCGATCTGCGGCGGATGAGCGAGGGCACCCATGCGGCGTTCAAACAGATCGTGCTGGAGGGGCTGCTGCTGCCCAATGGCATGCCGCGCTGGGACGACCGGCTGAGCGCGCAGGATGTCGATGCCATCCACGCCTATCTCATTGATCTGCAAGGACAAGTCCGAACCGAGGAGCTGGAGAAGCGCAAGCGCGGCCTGCCGCTCGACACGCCGGGCCTGACCATCCTGTCAAATTATTGAGGGCGCGCGATGACCGTCCCCATAGTCGATTCAATAGACCGCTATCGTCCGCTTCACCGGACAGTGACCAATTCGGAGCACAGGCCATGACCGATCCGCTTTATTCCACCCTCGACCATCCGGTCCTCGACTTCGCCTTCGAGTGCCGCCTGCAATTCACCCGCGTCCACGCCATCCCCAATGTGCATAATGGCGGCTTCCGCTCGGCCGTGCTGGTCGATCAGGGCACGTTTGAGGGGCCGCGCCTGCGCGGGCGGGCGGTGCCCAATTCGGGCGGCGACTATGCCCATTTCCGCGCCGATGACACCGCCGTCTTCGACGCCCGCTATCTGCTCGAAACCGATGATGGCGAGATCATCTACATGCAGAACAAGGGCTATCTCTGGGGCCGCACGCCCGATGCGATGCAGCGCCTGCGCGCCTGGGCTTTCGAGGGCGGCGAGCCGGTCGCGCATGAGGATTATTATCTGCGCGCCCAGCCGACCTTCGAGACGAGCAAGGGCAAATATGACTGGATGACCCGCCATGTCTTCATCGGCGTCGGCGAGCGCAAGCCGGACGGCAATTTCGTCCGCTATTTTGCACTGACCTGATGACGGCGACCCGCCCTGTCCTGCTCGCCACGGCAATGCTGTCGGCGGTGCTGCTCGCGCCGGCCGCCATGGCGGTGCCAAAGGGCGCGCCGCCCACATCCCTCGGCGACCTCGCCCGGCCGGACTGGGCGGATGGTGCGCCGGTGATCGTGGAACCGGACGCGGCCCGCCGCCGCATCGTCGCCTGCGGCGTGGACGGGGCCCGCGTGACCGTCCGCGATGATGCGCGACTGCGGGAAACCGTGCTTGTCGTCGCGAGCGGCGCGGTCCTGTCGGATGAGCAACTGACCTGCATGGCGGGGGCATCGCTCGAGACCGGCTATCAGATCATCGTCGGCGCGGATCTCGCCGCCCGCTATGACGCAACCTATGAACGGCTGGAGAAAGCGCGGGCAGGGCAATAGTCCGCGCTGTCCCGTCTGTCCGTTCGTGATCCAGCGGACCGGCGGCCTATCCCCCCGGCACAAGCACGCATTCCACATTGGCGATCTTGCCCTCGCGGATCGTGTAGAAGATGAACTGGCGCATCTCCTGCACCTCACCGGCCTTGATCGGGAACAGGCCGCCATAGCCATTGGCATCCAGCGTCTCGCGGTCGAGGTCGCGCATCGCCTCCACGCGGACGATCCCGTCCACGGCGGTCAGTGTTTCGCTCGATGCGAAGTTGAGGACGCGCACGCTCTCGCGCACATAGCCGTGCAGGAAGCTGTAGAAGCGCTTCATATCCTCCCGCGACCGCAACGAGACGCCGAAGAAGTTCATGTCCATCGGCGCGGCATAGAAATCGCAGACCGCGTCATAATCCTTGGCGTTGAAGGCGGTGAGGTAGCGCTCATAGTCGGCTCGGTTCATGGCGCTTTCCCTCAGGCCGGTTGCGGCGCGGCGTTGGCGGCGGCGATCAGCATGTCCTTATTCTCTTCGATCATCTGGCGGGTCGAGCGCGCCTTGCGACCGGTGAGCATCTCGACATCATCCGTGCACAGCGCGAGGAAACCGCCCCGGATCGCCGCGCCGAAGGTCACCATATCGTCGCTGTTCCACGGGATGCCGCCGACATATTGATCGTCCACCGGGCGGCGGGGAATGCCCATCGCGTCAAAGATCGCATATTGGCCTTCATCGTCCACCTGCACATGCTCCAGCGGGCAGCCGGTAATCTCGCGCACCAGCGCGGCAATCTCGTCGAAGCTCTGCAACTGTGGCCCGGTGATATTGTAGATGCGGTTTTCATGCCCCGGCGAGGTCAGCACGGCGACGGCGCTGGCGACGCAATCGTCGCGCCACACCATCGCCTCGCGCCCGTCGCCGGCATTGCTGATCCATTGCCCCGTCGCCATCATGCCGGGCCCGGCCATCAGCAGCATCGCGTCGGCATAATGAGCGTCGCGCAGCATCGTCCACGCCATGCCGGAGGCGCGCATGAGATTTTCCGTCTCGATATGGTCGTGACGCACTTCCGCCGGGTTGGCCGGGTCGTCGATGCCGATGAAGCTGGTGTAGAGGATATGGCGGACGCCCGCTGCTGTCGCCGCGTCGATCGCCGCCTTGTGCTGCGCCACCCGCGCGCCGACGCGAGTGCCCGAGATGAGCAGCATCTTCTCCGCCCCGGCCACGGCGGCGGCCAGCGTGTCCGGCTTGTCATAATCGCCATAGCGCACATCGCAGCTCTGCGCGGCGCGATCGGCCAGCTTTGCGGGCGTGCGGGTGATGAGGATGAGCCGGTCAGCCAGGCCCATGCCGATGAGCATGTCCGTCGCCTGCCGGCCATATTGCCCCGATGCGCCGGTAATCACGATCTTGCCCTGTGCGCTCATGCTGTTCCTCATCCTCGATCATTATCCGTAGCCGATGGCTACACCGGCCGGTCGGGGCGGGCAACAGCTTGCCGGGCCGCGATCCGGATCGACGGCCGGCGTGGCGACGGTGTCGACGGTCCTGACGCCCGGCGGCGGCTTGAAGAGCGCCACTCCCATGCGCCAGCACAGGATCGGCACGCGCCGGTCATAATCCCACGGGCTGCCATGGGTCGCGGCATGGGCGGGACGAAACCGGGCGAGGGCAGGTCCGGCGAGAAGTAGCCATGGGCCGTCAAAAGGACGGCAAGGCGTGGCGTCATTCGACTCATCCCATGGACAGTCGCGCAAGGCCGGACGGCATCACGCTGCCTGCATCGCCCGTGTGAGCAAATATCATGACTGGCCGGCGGCAAAAGCGCGGATGTCCCGCAGGCGCGGAGCGAACGCGCCATTGCCGCCATCCCCCTCAGCGCCTAGAAGCGGGGCGTCATGACCCGAATGCCTGTTATCTCCCGCCTGATCCATCTCTGGTTGATGGCAGCGGCGCTTGTGTTCGCCGTGTCGGCGCCGGCGCAGTTGCCGGGCGGCGGGGCCTTCGGCTCGGCGAGCGGGCCGCATATTCGCCCTGCACTGATCGCGGAGACGGCGACACCCCGAGCGGGGCAGACGATCACGCTGGCGATCCAGATGCGGCCGGACAAGGGCTGGCACGGCTATTGGGAAAATCCGGGTGATGCCGGCGCGGGCATGCGCATCGAATGGCGCGCGCCGGATGGTGTGACGCCGGGCCCGCTGCGCTATCCGGTCCCCGAGCGGCTGGTGATCGCGGGGCTCATGAACCATGTCTATGAGCATGATTATGCGCTGCTCTTCGATGTGACGCTGCCGGCCGGACTGGCGCGCGGCACGGTGATCCCGATCCGGGGCGCGGCGCAATGGCTCGCCTGCACGGACAGTATCTGCGTGCCCGAACAGGGCGAGATCGCGACGACGCTCACCATTGGCGACGGGGTGATCCAGAGCGCCGAGCGCGCGCGCTTCGACGGTTTGCGGGCGCAACTGCCCCGGCCGCTCGACCAGCAGGCGCATTATCAGCAGAGCGGCGACCGGCTGACTATCGCCGTGCCTTATCCGGCGAGTGCGCCGGTTGGCGAGCCGTGGTTCTTCGCGCTCTCCAAGCAGCGCGTGCGCTATGCCGAACCGCAGACGGTGCGCCGCGCGGGCGATATGCTGGTGATCGAAACCGCTGCGCCGCAGGATGCTGCGACCAGCGGGCCGATTGCCGGCGTGCTCGCCGTTTCACCGGATATCGCGCTGCAGATCGAGGCGGTGCCGGGCGCCGTGCCGGCGGGCGGCGAGACGATCGGCCGGGCGGCGCAAAGCGCGGGCGGGGGCATTGGCGTCACCGGCCTGTCCGGCCTGTTGCTGGTGCTCGGCGGGGCGTTTCTTGGCGGGCTCATCCTCAATGTCATGCCGTGTGTGTTCCCCATTCTCAGCCTCAAGGCGATCAGTCTTGCCAGAGCGGGCGGGGACGAGCGGCGGGTGCGCGAGGAGGCGCTTGCCTATACGGGCGGCATTCTGCTCACTTGCCTGCTGCTCGGCGCGCTGATGCTGGCGATCCGCGCGGGCGGCACCCAGATTGGCTGGGCGTTCCAGTTGCAGGACCCGCGCGTGATCGCGCTGCTGGTGATCCTCGTGGTTGCCATCACCCTCAACCTGCTCGGTCTGTTCGAGATCGGCACGATCAGCATGGGGCAGGGCAAGGCGGCCGGCGGCGGCAAGGGCGGCGCGTTCTGGACCGGCGTGCTGGCGGCGTTCGTGGCGACGCCGTGCACCGGGCCGTTCATGGGCGCGGCGATGGGCGCGGCGCTGGTGCTGCCCTGGCCGCTGGCGCTCACGGTCTTTGCCGGGCTTGGCCTTGGTCTTGCTTCACCGTTCATCGCCATCTCATGGGTCCCCGCGCTGCGGCGGATGATGCCGCGACCGGGCGGCTGGATGACGACCTTCCGCCGGATCATGGCGGTGCCCATGGCGCTGACCGCGCTGGGGTTGATCTGGCTGCTCTCGCGCCAACTGGGTGCCAACGGCATCCTGCTCGGCGTCGGGCTGACGGTGGTGACGGGCGCTGCGCTGGCGCTGCTCGGGCGGCGGCAGCATCAGGGGCTGCGTATCAACTGGGCGGTCGGCGGGATCGCGCTGCTGCTGCTCGGCGCCACGGCGATCACGGCGCCGCCGCTGGTGGGCGCGAACCGGCCGGTGGCGGGTGCGGGGCTGGCGGGCGAGCCATTCAGCGAGGCAAGGCTGGCGGCACTGCGGCAGGCCAACAAGCCGGTCTTCCTCTATTTCACCGCCGACTGGTGTCTCACCTGCAAGGTCAACGAGGCCGGCGCGATCGACAAGGAGGCGGTGCGTGAGGCGTTCAAAAAGGGTGGTGTCACGATGATGGTCGGCGACTGGACCAATGCCGATCCCGCGATCAGCCGCTTTCTGGAGGCCAATGGCCGCTCCGGTGTGCCGCTCTATCTCTATTATGCGCCGGGCGCGCCTGCGCCGCGCGTGTTGCCGCAGGTGCTGACGCCTGCGACCCTGACCGCCCTCGCCGCCGCCTGATGCCGAAAATACGTCTCGATCAACTGCTTGTCGAGCGCGGCCTTGTGGAGAGCCGCGCGCGGGCGCAGGCGCTCATCATGGCCGGCAATGTGCTGGTGGGTGACCGGGCGGTCGTCAAGGCCGGGCAGCAGGTGGCGCCGGATGCGGCGATCATTCTCAAGGGGAAGGACCATCCATGGGTCTCGCGCGGCGGCCTCAAGCTGGCGCACGGCCTTGCCCATTTCGCGCTCGACGTGACCGGGCGCATTGCCATGGACGTTGGCAGCTCGACCGGCGGCTTTACCGATGTGCTGCTCGCAGGCGGCGCGGCGCGGGTTTATGCGGTGGACAGCGGCACCAACCAGCTGGCGTGGAAATTGCGGCAGGATGCCCGCGTGATCGTCCATGAGCAGACCAGCGCGCGGATTCTCACGAGCGTTCACATCCCCGAGCCGATCGACATCATCGTCTGCGATGCGAGCTTCATCGGCCTCGCCAAGGTGCTGGAGCGACCGCTCAGCTTTGCCGCGCCCGGCGCGCTGCTGGTCGCGCTCATCAAGCCGCAGTTCGAGGCCGGGCGCGCCGACGTCGGCAAGGGCGGCGTGGTGCGCGATCCGGCGGTGCATGAGCGGGTCTGCGCGGAGGTGCGAGAATGGCTCGCCGCGCAGCCGGGATGGGAGGTGCTGGGCATCACGCCCAGTCCCATTACGGGACCGGAAGGCAATGTGGAGTATCTGATCGCCGGGTGGTATCGGATTTGACCTTGCGAACCGCGCCGTCTCACCGCAAAGCCAGCAGATAACGGAAAATAAACCGTAAGGGGGATTCGATGGAGCCGGGCATGTGGGGGTTCGGGTGAACGGGATAGCCTCTGTGGGGCAGCTGCGCGCCTCTCTTCTGCGCTGGATGCTGGTGACTGTGCCGGCGATCGAGTTTTTCGGGATGATCTCGGGATTTCTGTCCAACAGCGGCTATGGCAACCGCTGGTTCGCGATGCTGGACAAGCCCGCTTTCACGCCGCCGGGTTTCGTCTTCGCGATCGCCTGGTCTGTCATCTATCTGCTGATCGCGCTCGCACTGGCTGTCATCCTTCACGCGCGCGGTGCGCGGGGGCGGGGGCTGGCGATCACGCTCTTCCTCGTCCAGCTGCTGTGCAACTACGCCTGGTCGCCGCTCTTCTTCGCCGCCCATGAGGTGACGCTGGCTTTTTACCTCATCCTCGTGATTCTGGCGCTGGCCGTGATCACGACGGTGCTGTTTGCCCGCATCCGGCCCATTGCGGCATGGCTGATGCTGCCCTATCTGGCATGGCTTGCCTTTGCGAGCGTGCTCGCTTTCGGTATCGACCAGCGCAATCCGGATGCCGAGACCCTTGTCGCGCCGGCCGTCCGTACCCAGATTTGATGTTATGCCGCCACCGGTGGCGGATGAAGGACCAGAAACCATGCAGAGCGAGAACCGCATTTTCGACGATATTTCCCGGCTGATCAACGGCGCGGCGGGAACGGTCGCCGGCGTGAGCCGTGAGTTTGAGAGCAGTGCTCGCGAACGCGCGCGCGAGTGGATCGGCGGGCTGGATTTCGTCAGCCGTGAGGAGTTCGAGGCGGTGAAGGCCATGGCTGCGCAGGCGCGCGAGCAGGTCGAGGCGCTCGAGGCGCGCCTTGCGGTGCTGGAAGGCAAGCCGGCTGCGCGCGCAACGAAACCCAAGGCCGCGCCCGCCGGGGATTAAGGCGGCGGCAACTTATCCACAGCTTATTCACAATTTCATCCACGAAGCCGGGCGAAAACGGTCTTGGCGCGCCGGTGCAGCTTTGCGGCATCGCACCATCATGTTAAACCGATCCGTCCCGCGAAGGGGGCGGATCGGGCCGCTCCCCATGAGATGGACAGACGATTTCAGGATATGATGGACCGCGACGGATACACGATGGGCGATCAGGAAGCCGAGCCGATCGACATGCTGGCCGCCTATTTCGAGGCGCATGAATGGCCCTTCGAGCATGTCGGCGAGGATGAGATCGTCGCGCGGCATCGCGGTAGCTGGGCGGAATATGAACTGCGCGCGATCTGGCGCGACGAGGATATGGTGCTCCAACTCCTCGTCATGCCGGATATCCGTGTGGCCGATGACAAGCGCATCGCCATTTGCGAGACGATTGCGCTCATCAACGAGCAGCTCTGGCTCGGACATTTCGAGCTTTGGTCCGCGAGCAGCACCTTGCTGTTCCGCCATGGCGCGCTCATCGGATCGAGCGGTTCGCTCACCCTCGATCAGGCGCAACTGCTTGTCGAAAGCGCGGTCGATGAATGCGAGCGCTTCTATCCGGTGTTCCAGTTCGTGCTCTGGGGCGGCAAGACCCCGACCGAGGCCATGGCGGCGAGCTTGATCGAGACTCATGGCGAAGCCTGAAGTGGGGCCTGTGATGGTGGAGAACTGGCCGGCGCATCTGCTGCTCATCGGCTGTGGCAACATGGCGGGTGCAATGCTCGCGCGGTGGCTGGACTGCGGCCTGCCGCCCGAGCGCGTGACGGTGATCCGCCCGAGCGGCAAGCCGGTGGCCGATGGCGTCACCGTTCGCACGCAGCTGGCCGAGCCGGTGGCGGCCGGGACGGTGGTGCTGCTCGGCTGCAAGCCCCAGCAACTGGCGCAGGTCGCGCAGGATCTGGCGGGCCTGATCGGCGCGGACACGAGGATGCTCTCTATTCTCGCCGGGGTGCCGGTAGCGCAACTGCATGCCGCTTTCGGGCAGGTGGATGCGATCATCCGCTGCATGCCCAATCTGCCGGTGCGCACCGGGCATGGCGTCTCGACCCTCCATGCCGACCGGGCCGTGTCCGGCGAGGCACGGGCGCTGGCCACGGAGCTTTGTGCGCCGCTGGGTCTGGTCGAGTGGCTCGATGATGAGCAATTGTTCGACGCGGCGACGGCGCTGGCGGGCTGTGGCCCGGCCTTCGTTTATCGCTTCATCGATGCGCTGGGCGGTGCGGGCGCCAGTCTCGGGCTCGATCCGGCACAGGCCGCCCGCATGGCGCTGGCGACGGTGGCGGGCGCGGCGATCAGCGCGGCGAACGCCGATGCCAGCCCGGCCGCCATGGCCGACGCGGTCGCCAGCAAGGGCGGGATGACGCGCGAAGGGCTAGACGTGCTGGATCGGCCCGGCGGCCTTGTTGCCTTGCTGGATGAGACCCTGCGCGCCGCACGGGATCGGGGCGCGGCTTTGGCGGCGCTGTCCGCCAAGAACTGAGCATCGCGATCAGCTGATCTGCGGCTGGCAGCAGGCGCCTGCCGGGAGCGGCAGCATCGATCCGTGGACCGGATCAGCGATGCTGCGGGATTTGCAGCGCCGCGACCAGCCGCTGGTCCTCGGCATCCAGCAGGCTCTCCAGCACACGCCAGAAGCCTGTTACGGAGCCCTGCCCGGCCGCTGAATAGGCGCGCGCCATGCGTTCGCGCACGGCATCGAACAGGGCGCTCTCGATGGTTTCGCCCGTGGCCGTCAGCCGCAGCAGGCGTTGCCGCCGGTCCCGCGTGCCCGGCGCGGTCTCGACGAGATTGCGGGCGGTCAGCTCGTCCAGCACGCGGCCAAGCGATTGCTTGGTGATGCCAAGCAGCTGGAGCAGGGCCGAGACGCTCATATTGGGCTGGCGGCCGATAAAATACAGGGCGCGCTGATGGGCCCTGCCGAGCTCGTGCCGGGCGAGGATCGCATCGGCGGCGTCGGTCAGGGCGGCATGACCGAAATGCAGCAATTCAATGCCACGCCTTATCTCTTCCTCGCGCAGGAAAAGCGGCGATGCGGCTGGCGATTGCGGAGACGTGACCATGTGGCCGCTCCTAAAACATTTTCAGCGTCGGTGGAACTGCCGCAGGACGGCAATATGCGCAGCGGCGATCAGGCGATCTTCCGTGCCGCCGGCTATTGCATGGGGCCATGCTGGCATCACGATAACGATCATGGTGCACCATCGCTTGGCTTTTGCTGTGAGGGCGTTATATGACGCGCCTCGTGGTGGCCGAGCGCCGCGACATTGGGGCGTAGCCAAGCGGTAAGGCAACGGTTTTTGGTACCGTCATGCGCTGGTTCGAATCCAGCCGCCCCAGCCAGTTTTCTGCTGATATTTGGTGCCGATCAGTCGAGCAACGACCGGTCGGATGCGGCAGCGCGGACGTCACGCCGGCCGGCATGAGTCACATTGCGTTGCAGGCCACGAAAAAGGCGCTTCCCGTGGCCCGGGCGCAGGGCGCCTGCCTGTGCCTTATCGGGGCAGCCGGAAGACATGCTCCGCATTGTCCTGCATCAGCATTTTCTTATGCGCCGGCGGGATGTCGAGATGGTCGTAGGAGGCCACCTCCTCCGCCGAGACCTGATAGGGATAGTCCATCGCATAGAGCACGCGATCGGGACCAAGCACCTCCTGGCAGAATTTGATGGCCGGCCCCCAGGCCACGCCGCTGGTGGTGATCCAGATATTGTTGCGGAAATAGTGCGAGACCTTGTGGCGCAGCTTCACCGCTGGCTGGCCGCCGCGCAATCCGGGCTTGCCGTCCGCATTATTCTGCATCCAGTCGAAGCGATAGAGCAGCAGCGGCAGGGCTTCGCCCATATGGCCGATGACGAGGCGCAGCTTCGGGAAGCGATCGAACGCCCCTGAGAAGATCAGGCCCATCGTGTGCATCCACACCTCATGCGAGAAGCCGGCGAGCGCCCCGGTGAAGGCGCGGTTGTCATAGGGCTGGACCCATGAGGTGGGTGGGGTGGTCGGGTGGATGTAGAGCGCGGCGTCGCAGGCCTCGAGCGCTTCCAGGATCGGCCAGAACTGCGGTTCGTCGAGATAGCGCCCCTGGGTGTGGGAGTTGAGCACCGCGCCGGAGAGGCCAAGGCTGGTCATGCCCCGCTCAATCTCCTTCACGGCGTTCGGCACGTCCTGCGGGGCAAAGGCGAGCAGGCCGGAGAAGCGATCGGGATATTGACGGCAGGCGGCGGCGAGCCGGTCGTTCGACAGTGCGGCAAGGGCGGTTCCCACCGAGCGTTCGAGCACCTGAACGCCGGGCGCGGTCAGCAGCAGCAATTGCCGGTCAATGCCCAGCGCATCCATGCGGGCGATTCGCTTTTCGCTGATATCGCACAGTTCCTCCTGCAACTGCGAAAAGCCGGCGAACATGCCCGCCATGCGGAGCGAGGCATCATCGGGCGGGCAGGCGGACTGCAGAAGGTCGAGCTGCGCGGCCGGAATTTCCGGGATGCTCCACGCTTCTTCCGTCGCGATGCGCTTGTAGGGCGGAGCAGGATCGATCGGCACGGAGGGATTGGCGAAGGGGGAGGCTTCCTCACCATGCATCATACCACCGACCGACTGGCTACGCGTGTTCATGGGCTAACTCCGATTGCGTTGTTTCAGATCCGGATCGAGCCCGTGCCAGCGTGACATGGACCCCGATCAGCGCGCCGGCGACGAGCAGCGGGCCGATTGCGATGACCAGAAAAAGCTGGGCGAGCGAGGCCTGGTCCGCAAGCATCAGCCCGCCCAGCGCCGGCAAGGCGATGCCGCCCAGTCGACCCATGCCGAAGGCCAGCCCCACGCCCGATGCCCGGATGCTGGTGGGATAGGCCTGCGCGCAGATGGCGTTGATGCCGGCCTGACCGCCAGCCTGACAATAGCCCCAGACGAGCAGCGCCACGATGAACGCCGCCCCGCCGAACGGTAACAGCCCGATCATCGCCAGCGCGACGGCATCCACCAGAAACAGCGTCACCAGCACGCGTGTGCGGCCATAGCGGTCCATCAGGAAGCCGACGCTCGTGGTGCCGGCGATGCCGCCCACGAAGGACAGCAGCGAATAGGCGGCCCAGCGGCTCAGCGGGACATCCGCCAACTCGTGGAAGAATGTCGCCATCCACGCGCCCATCAGGGAGATCAGGCCGAGCGCCATGAAGAAGGAGATCCACAGCATGAGGGTCATGGGCGTCCGGCCATCGCGGAACACCGAGAAGACATCGCCGGGCTTGGGAGAGCGGCCTTTGCGCGCTCCCTCGCCGAGACGAAATTCCGCGACGCCGCTCAGGTCCAGTGTCGGATCGAGCCGCAGGACCGCGCGTTTGAGCGCGGGATCACGCGGGTTGCGACGGATGCGGAATTGCAGGGATTCATCGGTGACGAGCGCGAAGAGCGGCGCCAGGATCAACGGCACGATGCCGCCGATCAGGAAGGCGCTTTCCCACCCTTGCGAATCGAGCAGCCAGATCACGACCAGCGCGCTGCCGGCGCCGCCGGCCGTATAGCCGGTGAAGGCAATGGAGACGAAAGAGGCGCGGCGGTGGGGCGGGGCGAACTCGGTCAGCATGGCGGCGGCATTGGGGATGACACCTGCCAGAAACAGGCCGGCCACGCCGCGCATCACCGCCACCTGAAACAGCGAGCTGGCCCAGATCGGCGCCAGCGTCAGCACGCCGAACACGGTCACGCTGATGAGGATAACGCGCTTGCGGCCGTAGCGGTCCGAAATGGGGCCGACCAGAAAGGACCCGATGGCGAGCCCGGCCTGCTGGAGAACGAACACCAGGGTGAGGCCGGTGACCGGCTCGCCAAAGTCCGCTGCCATGGCCGGCGCGATCTTGCCCAGCATGAACACGTCATAGCCGTCGATCAGCATGATCAATGTGATCAGGATCAAGGCCGGCAGGTGCGGCGCGACGCGCGTTTGCCGGTCGATGACCGTCTGGACGTCGAAAGCCTCCGGATTGTCTGCCCGGCTACGGCTCATTGCACGTCGCGGCATGGCCGCGCCAGCGCGCGGGGACAAAACATGATATGCGCACGCAAGCAGGTCATGACAGCGGGCCCCTCTCCAGAGGCCGGGAGAATGCCCAGTCGACCGGATGCTGTCAACCAGATAGGAGTCTATCTACTGGACTGGCCAAAGATCACTGGATATGAAGCGGCATGAAACAAGCAAAGCCAATGCGAGGCACGAGGGATGCCGGGCCACCCAGGATTTTCGATGATGGCTATGACAGCCAGCGGCTGGTCGCGGCGACACGGCGCATCATGCTGGTGGGTCGGCGCTATCGTCGCGCCCTTGATCTGGCCCTGAAGGAGGCCGGGCACAGCCAGGTCCGCTGGGAGATCCTGCATGCCATTTCCCTCGATTCCGGTCAGTGCACGCTGATGGAAGTGGCGGCCCATATCGGGCTGGAAGGGCCGAGTATCGTTGGTGCGATGGCGAAACTGGAAGCCGGCGGGTTCATCGAGCGCCGGCCGGACGGCAATGATCGCCGCTCGCGGTTGATCGGCCTGACCGACAAGGGCCGCGATGCGGTCGCGGTGATGACGGAGGTGGTGAGGGCGCAGCGCGAGCAGCTCTGGCAGGGTATTCCGGATGCCGATCTTGACGCCATGCTGCGCGTGCTCGCCCAGTTGCGGAACAAGCTCTGGAGCACCGGAACCGAGGAAGACGACAGCTAGGCGCGCGCATCGGGGGGGCGGAGCGGCTGCAGGCGGGTGCTTGACTCTCTCGCAATATAGATAGATGTATATCTAAATTATAACATGGATCGCCACGATTCGTTCAAGCGTTCGTCGTGAGCGCGGCCGTGGCGGCCAAGACAGAAACGCCCCGGCATGGACCGGACCACAGGGACAGGATATTTTGAAAGGACGCTCATGGAAATCTCGCGCCGTTCGCTCATGCATGCCGCAGGCGGGCTGGGAGCGCTCGCTGCCAGTCGCCCATTGCTAGCGCAGGGGGCGGCCGGTCGATCGCCGGTCATCGATGCGCATACCCATATGTTCTCCAAGGGCTGGGTGGACGTGGTCCGCGCCAATCCGGACAGCGACACGCGTGTCGTGCAAGGCCAGCGCTTCGAGGAAATCGACTATCGCGGCCAGCGGATCATCCGCCTGTCGCCCGAGATGACCGATTTCGAGCTGCGCATCCGCAATATGGACGCGGCCGGGGTCGATCTGGCGCTGATCAGTCTCACCACGCCCAGCGTCTTCATTGGCGACGAGCGCATCAGCGTGATGCTGGCGCACCGGATCAATGACGACTTTGCCGAGGCGGAGAAGCGCTATCCCGGCCGCATCCGCTGGTTCACCGCCTTGCCTTGGCAATATCCCGAGGCGGCGATCAAGGAGTTGCGCCGCACGCGCGAGCGCGGAGCCATCGGCGTGGCCACCACGACCAATATCTCGGGCAAGGCGCTGACCGACCCGCTGTTCCGGCCGGTGTGGAAGGCCATTGAGGATATGAAGATGCCGGTCTTCATCCACCCGACCACGCCTTATATCGACGTCAGCGCCATGGGCATGGGCGAGCATGGTCTGGCCAATACGGTCGGTTTCACGGCCGATACCAGCCTGTGCTTCATGCGGATGATCCTCGACGGCTTTCTGGATGAATTTCCGGGGCTGGACATGATCGCCTGCCATGGCGGCGGCACCTTGCCCTATCTGGCCGGCCGCATGGATCAGATGTGGCTGAAGGGATCGAGCACCCGCAAGATCAGCCAGCCCCCGAGCAGCTACCTCAAGAAGCTCTGGTATGATTCGATCGTCTATGATCAGCGCACGCTGGACTATCTGGTGGCGACAGTCGGCGCGGACCGCGTGCTCTACGGCTCGGACTATCCGTTCCTGATCGGGGACATGGTCGGCATGCTGGGGCGTGTCGATCATCTGCCCGCCGATCAGGCCGCAGCCGTCCGCAGCGGCAACGCCCGGCGGCTCTTCAAACTCTGAAACAAAAAACAAAGGGGAGGTTGTCATGACCCACTATCGCTATTCCAGTCGCGCCAGCTTGCTGGCGCTCGGCCTGATGCTTGCGCTGCCCGGAGCCGCATCGGCCCAGGATGCGGCATCGGCAGAGGCGGACGCCGCCGCACCCGGTCAGGCGGACGCCGCGCAGGACGCAATCGTCGTCACCGGCTCGCGGATCGCGCGCGCCGGCTTCACCGCGCCGACGCCGGTAACAGTGCTTGGTATGGACCGGCTGCAAAACTCGGCGGCCTCCTCGGTCGGTGATGCCATCCAGCAGCTGCCATCCGTGCTACCCACCGTGTCGGCGACGACGGCTGGCGTGACGATCGGCGCGGGCGGTTACCGCACGATCGACCTGCGCGGCCTTGGCGCGCCGCGCACGCTGGTGCTGGTCGATGGCCGTCGCTTCATCGGCAGCACCTCGCAGGGCACGGTCGATACCAATCTCATTCCGGGCATTCTCGTGGATCGTGTCGAGGTCGTGACCGGCGGCGCGTCGGCGGCCTATGGCTCGGATGCGGTGGCCGGCGTCGTCAACTTCATCCTGAACAAGAAGCTGGACGGTATCCGCCTCAACTTCCAGTCGGGTATCTCGCAGGCTGGCGACGATCATGATGTGCTGCTCTCCGGCGCGGCCGGCACCAGCTTTGCCGATGGCCGCGGCCATGCGATTTTCGGCGTGGAATATGCCGACAATCGCGGCGTCGGCAATTGCTATCGCGAGCCGATGCCGAACCGCAGATTCTGCCAGGAAGAGTGGCAGGTCCTCTCCAACACCACGCCGGGCGTGAATGGCTATCCGGCCTATTATACCACCGATAATGTCCATACCGGCCTGCTCGCTCAAGGCGGCGTGATCAACAGCGGCCCGCTGCGCGGCAACCAGTTCAACGCGGCGGGGGAGCTTGTTCCCTTCACCTACGGTATTTTGCAGGGCCTGTTCATGGGCGGCGGCAGCGGCGAGTATGAGAATCCGTTCCGCACCGCCGGCGTGATCAAGGTACCGGTGGAGCGGATCGCCACGTTCGGCCATGTCGATTTCGACTTTACCGATCATCTGAGCGGCTTTGCCGAGGCATCGTTCGGCCGGGTCAACGTGATCACGTCGGGCTCGCAGATTCGCGATACCGGGCTGGTGATCCAGCGCTCCAACCCCTTTCTGACCCCGGCCACGGTCGACCGGATGACGGCGCTGGACTTGCAGACCCTGACGGTCGGCCGCGCCGGCGATGATCTTGGCTTCGCCACCGGCGACACCACGGTCGAGACGTGGCGCGCGACGGCGGGGCTGGAGGGCCGGATCAGCGATCGGCTGAAGTGGGATGTCTATTATCAATATGGCCGCACCGATTTCTCGCAGGCGGTGAGCAACAACCGCATCGGCGCGAATTTCACTCGCGCGATCGATGCAGCCCGCGATCCGGTCACCAATGAGATCGTCTGCCGCGCCACCCTCAGTGCCGACCCGGCGGTCCGCGCCGCGGCGCAGGGCTGCGTGCCGCTCAACATCATCGGCGCCAACCGCTTCTCGCCGGAAGCCAAGGCCTATAGCTTCGGCACCGCGCTGCAGGACACGAAGCTTGAACAGCATGTGGTCGCGGCGAACCTGAGCGGCAGTCTGGTCGATCTGTGGGCAGGGCCGGTCTCCTTCGCGGTGGGGGCCGAGCATCGGCAGGACAGCATCAGCGGCACCACCGATCCGATTTCGCAGAAGCTGGGTTTCTACGTCTCCAACGGCACCGCCTTCACGGCGCCGGCGGTGAAGGTCACCGAGGGCTATCTGGAAGGGCTCGTGCCGTTGCTCAACGATGCGCCGCTGGCTCGCCATCTCGAGCTTAACGGCGCGGTGCGCTACACCGACTACAGCACCAGCGGCGGCGTCACGACCTGGAAGATCGGCGCCGTTTACGAGCCGGTTCGCGAGATCCGCTTCCGCGGCACGCGCTCGCGCGATATCCGCGCACCCAATGTGAGCGAGTTGTTCAGCCCGCTGACGAGCAGCTTCAGCTCGATTCTTGATCGCCGCACCGGTGTGAACACGCTGACGCCGATCCTGCGCGGCGGCAATGCCGACCTGCGGCCGGAAGTGGCGGATACGTGGACGGCGGGCGTGGTGCTGCAGCCGGACTTCGGCTTTCTCGACGGGCTGCGCTTCTCGGTCGATTATTATGATATCGAGATTCGCGACGCGATCGGCGCGATCGGCGCGCAGACCATTGCCAATCGCTGTTTTGAAGGCGCGCAGGAATTCTGCCAATATCTCGTCATTGGTCCGGACAAGGTGATTCAACAGGCGACCGACCGCTTCCTGAACGTCAACAGGTTGACCACCCGCGGTCTGGACTTCGAGCTGGATTATTCCGTCAACACCGCCGGGGCCGGGCGCTGGTCGTTCCGTGGCCTCGCGACCCGCGTGCTGGAACTGGTGACGACGGACAGCGCCGGATCGGTCGACCGTGCCGGCCAGACCGGCGTGCCGGTCTCGGCGATCCCGGGCATTCCGGACTGGACGCTCGACGGCAGCCTGACCTGGGATGCCCACCCGGTCTCGGTCACCTTCCAGGGGCGCTATATCGCGCAGGGCAAATATGATGTGACGCTGATCGGTCCGGACGAGCCGGGCTATTCGATGACCGCGCCCAACAGCATCAACAACAATATCGTCGACAGCTATTTCATCGCCAACCTGTCGGTGCGCTTCAATGTCGGCAAGGATGACCGCTTCCAATTCTATGGCGTGGTCAACAATCTGTTCAACCGCGTGCCGCCGCTTTCGCCGGGGTCGCAGGGATATGCCAATGCGGTGCTGTTCGATCAGGTGCTGCGCACCTTCCGTGCCGGCGTGCGTATGAAGATGTGACCTTGCGCAGGATTGCCACCGAGGAAGCCTTCGCGACCCCCGAGCAGCTTGCGGCCTACCGCGTGCTCGGGGAAAGCGGATGGGACGATCCCGACGTGATCTTCTGGCGCAATGCCGTTTCGGGCCGGTTCGACGATATTGTCGCGCGGTTGCTCGATCTTGGCGAAGGGCGGATTGCGTCGATGGATCGGCACGGGATCGACGTGCAGCTCCTGTTGCTGACGTCTCCGGGCGTGCAGCTTTTTGCGCCCGCGCGGGCCTGCGACCTGGCCCGCGCGAGCAATGATCTGCTTGCCGCGGCGATCGCCCGCTACCCGACCCGCTTTGCCGGTCTCGCCAGCATCGCGCCGCACGACCCGGCCGGCGCGGTGCTGGAAATGGAGCGGGCGATCAACCAGCTCGGCCTCAATGGCGTGGTCGTGAACAGCCACACCAATGGCCGCTATCTCGACGAAGCGATGTTCTGGCCGATCCTCGAAGCGGCCGAGGCGATGGACGTGCCGATTTATATCCATCCGCGCTCGCTGCCGCAGCAGGCCGCGGCGGCCTATGAGGGGCTCAACCTCAATGGCGGCATCTGGGGCTATGCGGCCGAGACCGGCCTCCATGCGGTGCGGCTGATCATGGGAGGGGCCTTCGCGCGGTTTCCGGGCCTCAAGATCGTGCTCGGGCATCTTGGCGAAGGCTTGCCATGGTGGCTGTATCGCCTCGATTATATGTATGAGCTCCAGTCGCGCCGGATAAAACGCGACTGCAACCGCAAGCCCAGCGACTATGTCCGGCAGAATATCTGGATCACGACCAGCGGCATGAATGATGCCGACGCACTGCGTTTCTGCCTCGCCAAGCTCGGGCCCGAGCGGATCTTGTGGGCAGTGGATTATCCCTATCAGGAGCCGGCCGAAGCCGTGTCGTTCCTGGAGGGGATGGAGCTGCCTGCTGCCGACCGGGCGGCGATTTTCGCCGGCAATGCCGAGCAACTGTTTCGGCTTCACCCCATGGAGAGCACCCGATGACCGTGACCCGCCGCATCGCCACCGAAGAGGCCTTCGCCACGCCCGAGCAAATGCAGGCGATCGAGCGCGTGATCGCCAGCGGCGCGCGCGACGCCGATTCGCCTTTCTGGAGCATGATGGCGCAGGGGCAGAACCCCTTCGCCCAGCGGGTGATGCGCCAGTTGCTCGATCTGGAAAGCGAGCGCATGGCGATCATGGATGCAAGGGGCGTGGACATGCATGTGCTCGCGCTCACCTCGCCGGGCGTCCAGACGCTGCCGGCGGCGGAGGCGGTGGCGATGGCCGGGCGGAGCAACGATCTGCTCGCCGAACTGATCAAGCGTCACCCGACGCGCTTTGCCGGCCTCGCCACGATTGCACCGCAGGCGCCGGACGCGGCTGCGCGGGAGATAGAACGCGCCGTCACAGCGCTCGGGCTGAACGGCGTGATGATCAACTCGCACACCGCCAATGAATATCTCGACGAGGAGAAATTTCTGCCGATCTTCGAGGCGGCGCACGCCCTGGGCACGCCGATCTACATCCATCCGCGCGCGCCGTCCGCCGGCATGGCGGAGCCCTATCTCAAATATGGGCTGGAGACCGCGATCTGGGGCTATGGCGCCGAAACCGGCCTGCACGGGGTGCGGCTGCTCGTCAGCGGGCTGTTCGATCGCTTTCCCAGGCTGAAGATCATCCTTGGCCATATGGGGGAGGGCATTCCCTTCTGGCTCTCGCGCATCGATTATATGCATCGTCACGGCACGAGCCGGACCAGATTGCAGCGGACGATGACGGACTATTTCCGCGATAATTTCATGATCACGACCAGCGGCATGAACAGCCCGGAGACGCTGCGCTTCTGTATCGAGTTGTTGAGCGCGAACAACATCATGTGGGCGATCGACTATCCCTATCAGGAAACGCCGGACGCCATGGATTTCATGACGACGGTCGATATCGCGCCGGCCGATCGCGCGGCGATCTTTCACCGCAACGCGGAGCGGGTGTTCGGCATCGATCCGCTCTGACGAGGGATCAGGGCCGATAGCGGCTCGGTGGCACGCCCAGCACCCGCTTGAACATGGCGGTGAAATTGGCCGGGCTGTCATAGCCAAGATCAAGGGCGATGGCGGTGACCGGGTCGCCCGCGGCCAGTCGCGGCAGGGCGGCGGACAGGCAGGCCTGCTGGCGCCACTGGGCAAAGCTCATGCCGGTCTCGCGTCGGAACAGGCGCGTGAAGCGTCGGCGGTTCATGGCCAGAGCGTCGGCCCAATGGTCGATCGTTTCGCCCGCCCAGGGGCGTTCGAGAAAAGCATGGCACCGTGCCGCCAGCGCGGGGTGGACCGGGAAGGGCACGGCGAGGGGGATCATCGGCGCCCGCTCGATCTCGCTGACAAGGAGCGCCATGACCTGCCCGTCACGGCCGCCCATGTCATATTCGAGCGGAACCTCGGCTGCGGCGACGAGCAACTGGCGCAGCAGTGGAGAAATCGCCACGACCTGGCAGGTGTCGCCAAGCGACGCGCACGCGTCCGGCTCGACCAGCACGCTGCGTGTCTGCACGACGCCGACCATGCGCACGGCATGGGGCGTACCGCCCGGAATCCAGACGCCGCGCTCGGGCGGGGCGACCCAGGCGCCCTGGGGCGTGCTCACGGCCACCACACCCCGCGCCGCGTAAAGGAATTGCGCTCGCCGGTGCTGATGTTCGGCCAGCTCGAAGGATGGCGGATAATCATTCCCTATCCCCACGACGGGGCGGGGCACATCTTCATGATCGTCAGGATAGCGGTGGTCAGGCATCTTTGTCCCGAATTCATAAGAGAATGACCCATATGTCAATGCGGGACGTCCTGTAATCCTCTATTCGCCACGTCCCGAGGAACGACAGGTGAATGATATGACCAGCGCGGCGAGCAGGCCCAATCCGGCGACGGCGAACGGCACGGTGTTCAGCGTGATTGTGGCGATCAGCTTTTGCCACATGCTCAACGACATGATGCAGTCGCTGCTCCCGGCCATTTATCCGCAGCTCAAGACCGATCTGGGACTGAGCTTCGGGCAGGTCGGGCTGGTGACGCTCGCCTATCAGATCACCGCCTCGATCCTGCAGCCGCTGGTGGGGCTCTATGCGGACAAGCGCCCGACGCCGCGCGCCTTGCCGGGTGGGACGCTGTTCTCGCTGGCCGGGCTGGCGGTGCTGTCGGTGGCGCATAGCTATGGGCTCGTTCTCACCGGCGCCGTGCTGCTCGGCATGGGGTCGTCGATCTTCCATCCGGAAGCCTCCCGCGTGGCGCGCATGGCGGCGGGCGGGCGGCATGGTCTGGCGCAATCGCTTTTTCAGGTCGGCGGCAATGCCGGGCAGGCGCTCGGGCCACTCGCCGCCGCGCTGATCGTTGTGCGCTGGGGTCAGTCGAGCCTCGTCCTTTTCGCGCTGCTGGCGCTGCTGTCGGGCGGCGTCCTGTGGAATGTCGCCACCTGGTATCGCCATCACGGGCTGGCGCGGTTGCAGGTGGGCGGCGGCGGGCGCCAGGCGATCGCCCTGCCACGGGGGCTTGCGACACGGGGCGTGCTGGTTCTGCTCGCGTTGATCTTCTCGAAATTCGTCTATCTCTCCAGCCTGACGAGCTATTTCACCTTCTATCTCATCCAGCGCTTTGGCGTGTCGGTGCAAGGGTCGCAGCTCTACCTGTTTGCGTTTTTGGCGGCTGTGGCGGTGGGCACGGTGCTGGGCGGGCCGCTGGGTGACCGGATCGGCCGCAAATATGTGATCTGGTTCTCGATCCTGGGCGCGCTGCCGTTCACCCTGCTGCTGCCGCATGTCGGGCTGTTCTGGACTGGTCCGCTGAGCGTCCTCACCGGCCTGATCCTTGCCTCGGCCTTTCCCGCGATCGTGGTGTTTGCGCAGGAGCTGGTGCCGGGCAAGGTGGGGATGATCTCGGGTCTGTTCTTCGGCTTTTCCTTCGGCATGGGCGGGCTTGGCGCGGCCGGGCTGGGCTGGCTGGCGGATCACACGAGCATCGAGACCGTCTATCAGCTCTGCGCCTTCCTGCCGGCGATCGGCCTGCTCACCGCCTTCCTCCCCGATGTCGAGCGGGCATGACAGCGCGGGCGTGCCCGATCTCAAAAATGCGCGAGATAACCGCCGTCGACCGCAATCACCTGCCCTGTGACATAAGCGGCGGCCTCTGACGCGAGAAAGGTGACGGCGCCGACAATCTCCGTCGGCACGCCCCAGCGGCCGAGTGACGTCCGCCGGGCGAGATGTTCCGCCACGCCCGGATCATCGACCATCGCCTGATTGGCCTGCGTCGCGAAATAGCCGGGCGCGACGGCGTTGACGGTGATGCCCTGCGGCCCCAGTTCGGCGGCCAGCGCGCGCGTCAGCGCGGCGAGCCCGCCCTTGCTGGCGGTATAGCCGGCATCGCCGGCGCGTGCGATCGGCCCGGCGATCGACGTGATATTGATGATGCGCCCGCCCGCCGTCATGTGCGGCACTGCCAGCCGGACGAGGTCGAGCGGTGCGATCAGATTGATTTCGAGCAGCGCGCGCATGGCCGCGCGGTCGAGCGCCGCGATGGGCTGGCGGTCGCGGCCGCCGGCATTGTTGACGAGAATGTCGATGCCGCCATGGCGCGTGATCAGATCGGCAAACTCGCTGCGCAGGGCGTCCTCGTCCATCAGGTCGGCGATGAAGCTTTCCGCCAGCAGCCCGTCGGCGCGCAATGCAGCCATGGCGGCCTCGATCCGGGTGCGGTCGCGGCCATGAAGCACGACCCGTGCGCCCGATCGCGCCAGGCCATGGGCGATTTCCTGGCCCAGCCCGCCGCCCGATCCGGTCACCAGCGCGATCTTGCCATCGAGCCGGGGCGCGGCGGGGATCCGCTCGCTACGCGCCAGCAGGTCGTCCGTCACCGTCATGGTGAAGATCGGATCGGCATCGGCCGGAACCTCGGCCACCGCGTCCAGAAAAGCGGCGCGGGTGTCCGGGTCGTCATAGACCATCTTCTGGTCGAAGGCGGCGCGCCATGTCGCTTCGTCGGGCCATTCGGCATAGCCGACAAAACGCCCGTCGGCATCCCGGTGCAGCCGCGAGCCATAGCTGCCATAGCGCTGGCGGATCAGTTCGGTGCCGCGCCGCCAGGCCTTGCGGAACTGCGCTTCCTTGCCGGGATGGACGCGCCACCAGTACACCGCGACGAACATGGCTTCCTCCATTGTCGATCCGTGCGGCGGCGCGTCCCGGTGCGGCGGCGGGACGGAGAGCGTCCCGCCCCGTGCGCCCGCCTCAGGCGGCGGCCTGGTCGCGCGCCTCCAGGCGTTTGTTCCAGACGAAGCCGAGCACCAGCAGCACGATCATCGCCAGTTGGGAGAGCAGCGTCTCGCGGGTCGGATAGATCCCCAGCAGATCGCTGCGCGGGAAGCCGGGCCATGGCGTGATCGGCAGATAGCCCGCTTCCTGCAACGCCCCGCTGCCCTTGCCGATCAGGACCACCGCCAGCACCGCGACCAGCGCGGAGCTATAGGCGAAGAACTTCCCGATCGGCAGCGTGCGGCTGTAGCGCATCATGACGAGGGCGATCACGGCCAGCACCACGATGGCCGCAAGTGCCCCGGCGATCACCGCGCCGCCATTGCCCTGACCCCAGATCGCGGCATAGAACAGGATCGTCTCGAACACCTCGCGATAGACGACGATGAACGCCAGCCCGAACAGGAACCATGCTGAGCGGCGACCCAGCGCCCGGCCCAGCGTCTCGCGGATATAGCGCTGCCAGGCCTGCGCGCTGCTCTTGCCGTGCATCCAGACGCCGACCCAGAGCAGCACCAGCGCCGCGAAGACGCCGCCAAAGCCCTCGGTCAGTTCCCGGCTCGCGCCGCTGATGGTGATGAGCCAGGTCGCAGCCGCCCATGTCGCCGCGCCGGCGACCAGGGCTGCCGCCCAGCCGCCATGGACATAGGGCAGCAATTCGCGTCGGTCCGCCTTGTTGAGAAACGCGATCATGGCGATGACGATCAGGATCGCTTCCAGTCCCTCGCGCACGAGGATGGTGAAGGCGGCAACGAAGCTGGACGTGGCCGAGGCCTCGCTCGGGGCCAGCGCGGTTTCGGCCTGCGCGAACAGGTCGTCGAGCGCGGATATCCGCTCCTTGACGGTTTCGGCGGGTTCCCCCTTTGCGATCGCGGCGCGCAGATTGGCCATCGCGCCTTCGATGCGGATCATCAATCCATTGTCGCGCGTCGACAACAAGGCCTCGACTGGCTCGAACCCGTCAAGATAGGCCGAGAGCGCCAGACTTGTCGCCGCCTTGCGGTCGCCGCGCTCATAGGCGGCCAGCGCCTCGTCGAGCTGGGTGCGCGCCAGCGTCAGCGACCCGTCGGTCTGCGCGGCAACGGCGGCTTCCGGATGGCGGCGCAGAAATGCGGTGAGTTGCTCGGCCTTCTCCTCGCCAATCTCGGCGGCGAGGGCGGCGGGCGTCATGCCGACCAGCGTTTCCAGATCGAAGCGCTGCCGAAGATCGGCGTCGCTTTCCCACAGGGCCTTGCCGGCCGCGACCGCGTCCGCGGGAAAGGCGAGCGACCCGGAATAGAAGGCCAGCGCCCAGCGATCCTGCGGCGGCAACCGGTCAAAGCTGGCCATGCTGGTGCCGTCGAGACCCTGCTCGATCACCTGAAACAGCGCGAAGATGCTCCGCTCACGCGCGCGCGCCTCATCGGTAAAGGCAATAGCCGGCGGATCGAGGCCAACGGAATCCGGACCATCGCCATCGCCGGTCGCGCCGTGACAGCTGGCGCAATGTTCGGCGTAGAGCGCCTTGCCGCGAGCAAGGTCGGGCGCCTCCTTCGGCGCCAGCGGCACCGGATAGACCTTGATCAGATCGGCCGCGAGCGCGCGCGCCGTGGTGGCGATCGCCGGGGGTGGCGATTTGGTGGCGATCAACTGCTGGAGTTCGGCTGCCCGCCGTCCCAGCGCTGCCTTGGCCGATGAGGCGGGAAGCTCGCCAATCAGCTTGCCCGCCGTCGCGGAGAATTCCACCATCTCGTCATATTCGGTCTGGTTGACGATTTTTCCGTCGTCGACCGCTTCGGTATAATCGACCGCAATATAATCGAGCAGGCGCCAGATCGTCTGGGCCGGCGCGGTTTGAGCGGCAGCCGGACCGGGCAGCCCGAAGCTGGTCGCCAGCATGAGCACCGCGAAGATGGCGAGGGAGAAGCGCTGGAGGCTTTCAGGAATGCGTCGCATTAGCGAATCGGAAGATGGAATTTGTCTGTGCAGCCATGCCACGGCGCCGATTGCGGGCCCGTGCATGGCGATCCGGTCATGCTTCATCCGATCGCCCCATATATGCCACTGGTTTGAGCGGCGCTATTTGCAGTGGCCGGGACCATCGGGCGGACATGGGAGAAAATCAAGCATTTGCTGTGGATGTTCGCGCGCACGCCTCGCGCAGATCGTCGCGCCGATCGAGGCACGTCGCGGGTCGCGGCTCCCACACGCCCGGCAAGGGAGCGCCAGGCCGGCGCGACATTTGTTGCCTGGATGAACAACCGAACGCGCTTTGGGGCGTTCACCATATAGGATCGCAGATGCGGTGAAGTTCAGATCAGGATCGGAGTGGGGATGGACGGACAGATCGCACGGATAAGCTCGGCCCATCTGTCCGCCGAAATTTCCTCACTTGGCGCCGAACTCCAGACCCTGAGGATGGCGGACGGTCGCGACCTGCAATGGAATGGCGATCCGGCGGTCTGGCGCGGGCGCGCGCCGATCCTCTTCCCGGTGATCGGCTTGCTGGAGGGCGGGCAATATCATTTCGACGGCCGGCATTATGCGATGCCCAAACACGGCTTTGCGCGGGACTCCCTCTTCGAAGTCGCCGCCTCCTCGCCACAGCGCGTGACCTTTCGGCTATCGGCATCCCCGGCGACGCGGGCAATCTATCCCTTTGAATTTCAGCTCGATATCGATTTCACGCTGATCGAGCGCACGCTGACGCTCGGTGCGGTAATCGCCAATCATGGCGAGCGGGCGATGCCGGCGAGTTTCGGGTTCCATCCCGCGCTGCGATGGCCCTTGCCCTTTGGCCAGTCCAGAGCGAGCCACCGCATCCGCTTCGCCCGTGATGAACCGGCGCCCGTCAGGCGGATCGATCAGAACGGGTTCCTCCGGCCCGATCCGGTCGCCTCGCCGGTGGTGGGGGATATCCTTGCCTTGCGCGACGATCTGTTCATCGATGACGCGCTGATCTTCGACCGGCTCACGAGCCGCAGCCTGCGCTATGGCGCGCCGGCCGGGCCCCGGCTTCACGTCCGGTTCGCTGATTTCCCGACGCTTGGCGTGTGGACCAAACCCGGTGCCGACTTCATCTGCATCGAGCCATGGCATGGCTTTTCCGACCCGGTCGGCTTCACCGGCGACATCCGGGACAAGCCGGGCATTTTCGAGATCGCACCGGGCACGACCCGATCCTTGTCGATGAGCCTGTCGCTCGAAGACGACCCCGCCGTCTGACCCCTTTTTCGAGGAGCCCTCATGTTCGACAATCAGGTTGCGATCGTCACCGGAGGCGAATCCGGCATCGGCGCGGCATGTGCCAGAGCGCTGGGCGACGCCGGCGCGCGCATTGTCATCACCTATTTCAGGGATGCAGACGCCGCCCAGACCGTGTGCCGCTCGATCGGCGATGCGGCGCGGGCAATGGCCGTGCAGACCAATGTGGGCGATGAGAGCGAGGTCGAGCAGCTCTTCGCGACAGCCGAGAAGGCGTTCGGCACGGTCAGCCTGCTGGTCAACTCCGCCGGGCTCAACATGTCGGATGTGAAACTCGTCGATATGGAACTGGCGCAGTTCGACCGGGTGGTCCGCTCTGACCTCTATGGGCCGTTTCTCACCTGCCGCCGGCTGGTGCGGGCGCTTGAGGCAAAGGGGATGAAGGGCCGCATCGTCAATATTTCGTCGATCCATGAGAAAGCGCCGCGGCCGGGCGGTGTCGATTATGATGCGGCCAAGGGCGGCCTGTCGCAACTCACCGCGACGCTGGCGCTGGAACTGGCGCCTGTGGGCATCGCCGTCAATGGCGTCGCGCCGGGCATGATCCTGACCCCGATGAACCAGTCGGCCCTGAACAACCCGGCGGAGCTCAAGGCGAAGGAGGCCGCGATTCCCTGGCGCCGTGCGGGTCGCCCCGAGGAGGTGGCGGCGCTGGTCCGCTTCCTGCTGTCGCCCGCCGCCGATTATATCACCGGCACCACCGTCACCATCGATGGCGCGCTCTCGCTGACCGTCGCACAGGGAGCCTGACCATGCCGATCCTGGTGGATTTCAACGTCGAGCAGATCGATCCGCTCACGATGGTCGGCAATGCCAGAGTGTCGCGGCGCGATCTGATGAGCCCTTATGTCTGGCAGACCGATGACGGTTCCTACGCCATGCTGGTGCGCGCCGTGCCGCGTCCGGGGGAAGCCGGCGATACCGGCACCATCTGGTATGCGACCAGCAGCGATGGCCTGCGCTTCACGGCGACCGCCCGGCCGGTGCTCGCGCCGGGGCCGGGCCCGGACGATATTGGCGGATGCGAGGACCCGACCCCGGTGTTCCGGGCCGATGGCAGCGTCGTCATCTATTATACCGGCGTGGACGCGACCCGCAGCCATGGCGAGATGCTGTATGCGGTCGGGCCATCTGTCGATCGGCTAGAGAAAAAGGGCGTGGCGATGCCCAACACGCCGTCGCAGGGGAATATCAAGGAAGCGACCGTCGATCGGACCAAAGCCGGCGGCTGGCGGATGTTCTACGAGTTTGCCCGCAACGAGGCCTCGCTGGTCGGCCTGGCCATCAGCCATGATATGGCGGGCCCGTGGACTGACGAGCGCGATCCGTTCATGCCAAGGACGGACGGCTGGGATTCCTGGCACCTTTCGACCGGCCCGCTTCTCACCACCGGGAAGGACATGCCCGTCATGTTCTACAATGGCGCGACGCATGATGCGCGCTGGCGGATCGGCTGGATCGCCTTCGATGCGGAATATACCAAGGTGGTGGCGCGTTGCATTGAGCCCCTGATCACGCCGCCGCCGGCCCTGGAGCGCACCGCAACGGATATCGCCTTCGCCGCATCGGTCGTCGTGGTGGGGGACCAGATCTGGCTCTATTACTCGCTATCGGACACGCATCTCTTTCGCGCCATCATCCGGCAAAGCTGAACGAGGGCCGCGCCCCGCCAGTCCGGACGAGCACGCTCCGGAGGGCGGGGGCGTGCTTCACTGCGGCGCGGCACAGGCGAAGCTGGCGGCATCGTCCTTGCTGCCGGTCTTCTGGTAGACCGCGACCTGGGGGAAGGGGCAAAGCGGGCGCGAGAGGGGTGGCAAGGCGGGTGCGCCCGGCATGGCGGGCCCGCCCCGCGTGGCAATGATGCGCTCGGGCGCAGGACCGCCGTTTGCCCAGGCGTCGATCGTGCCGAGCGTGTCATAGTTGGAGGCGCCCTCGCCGCCGCCGCAATGGTCCATGCCGGGCACCATGAAGAGGCGCAGCTGCTGTTCGGCCACCGGCTTGGGCGTCACCGCCAGCAAATCCTGATAGAATTGCACCATGTTGGTCGCGGGGATGAGCCCGTCGGTCCACCCATGGCTGAGCAGCAGCTTGCCGCCGCGCGCGAAAAACGCGTCGAGATCCTTTGGCGTCACGTTGAGCATCTGCGCACCAAAATCGCGGGCGGCTTGCGTTTCCCTGCCATAGTCCATGGTCTTCCAGTCCCAGCCCGGCTGGTCGCCATGGACGAGCAGGCGAAAATAGTCTGTCGCGACCGGGAAGGGCTCGTCGCCCATCATCAGCATGGCGAGCTGGATCTCGCTGCCGACCGGCCAGCCGGGCAGAAGCTGCTGTCCGGTCCGTGGATCGGTCACGCCGCCATAGATGGCTTTCATCGTGCCGACCTGATCGGGATTGAGGCAGGTGGCGGAGGGCTGGCCGGGCTTGCAGGCCAGCACGGCGGGGTCGAAGCGGCAGGCCAGAGGCTGTTCGATAAGCCCGTCGACCAGCCCGTCCAGCGCATCGCATTTGGCAACCGCCGCCTTGTGGACAAGGCCGAGCAAGGCCGGTGAAAGGGCCGCGTTGGCGGTGCGCTTGCTCTGATAGCCGGCCCACATGCTCTGCGTCATGAGATCGGTCATCGGATTGGCTGGCGCCTTGGCCGAGATGGCGTCGAAATCCTCAGGATAGCGCGCGGCCGCCATCAGGCCCTGCCGGCCCCCGGTCGAACAGCTGTTCCACAGCGAATAGGCAGTGGGCCGTCCATAATAATCCTTGATCGCCGCCTTCGCGGTGACGGTCATGAGGTGGATGGCGCGATAGCCGAAATCGACCAGCTTCTCGGGATGACCGACTGCCCATTCGGCGGTGAGGCCCGTGCCGGTATGGCCGGTATCCGTGGCGACGACGGCATAGCCCTGCGCCAGCGTCACGGCCATTTCCGAATAGCTGATCGAGCCAGCCCAGATGCCGTTGCCGATGCCGACGAGTTTGCCATTCCAGTCCCCGGCCGGGAGCCAGACCTCAACCTTGATGTCGCTGTCGCTCGTCGGCGTCAACGTCGCCTGCACGCGGCAGAAGGCGGGCAGGGCCTGGTAGGATGTGTTGGCGACGCCCGGTGGCGGGCCGAAGCCGGCTGGCGGCTGGAATGTGCCGGGCGCAACCAGCGTGGCTGCGGTGACCTTGCCATGATCGAGCGCGAAGCCGGTCATCTCGCTGCAATCCTTGGCGGATGCCGGGGTTGCGACGGACGCTGTGATGATCGCGGCGGCCGCCAGCAATGCCCGGCTTTTGCCATTGAGCCTTTTGATCATATCCACCCCCTGTTGACCGTCGACTTTGCCCGATGTGATCCTGTCATCTGGCACGACGACCCGTTCATTTCCAGCCATATATGACCGAGGATTTCCGCCGGCGCACAATGGTTCCGACGACGGTTTTGCCGTCTGGCCGAAGGCCGGGCGCCGAGACAGCGGCTCGCTATCGATCTGCCAGCCGCTCTTTTTGCTGAATAAGGGAAAGCGATCGGGCCATCATGCCATGAGCCGACGTTAACTTTTGCGCAGGGCGATTTGGTTAATATCGTCTTGTAAGGGATTTTCGAGAGAAGACTATGCAGTTGGTCAAGCGCTCCTATGCCGGTGTGATGCATGTAATTGGGGAGCTTGGTCCCCTGCGGAAGCTTGCTGAAGCTGCTCAAGTGAGCGATGTCTATGGCTGGCGCCGGTGGGCGGCGTCCCTCCTGGCGATCCACGATGTGAAGCGTATGATAGCTTTGGGCCTGCCCTGGTGGAATGTCCGCGCTACCCGCGAAATTGAAGAGTATCTGGCGCGAAACCCTGGCGCTCGCGTGTTCGAATATGGCGCTGGTGCGAGCACGGCCTGGCTGGCGCGCCGCGCAGGAACCGTCATTTCTGTTGAGCACAATGAGGAATGGCAAAAGCGGCTCGTGCCGCTGCTCGCCAGCTTGGGCAACGCAGTTGTGTGGAAGCGCGATCTTGCCGGAGATGCCTATGTCGGCGCGATCGATGAGGCCGGTGGGCAATTCGATCTGATCGTGATCGACGGACGGCGACGCACTGAATGCCTGGTTCATGCCATGCCTCACCTCAAGCCCGGAGGTGTCATCCTCTTCGACGATTCCGGCCGGAGGCGCTATCGCTCGTCCATGAAACACTGCGGTTTACAGGAGCGTCGCCATTTCGGTCGCTCCTATTGCGTGCCATATCCCGATTCCACCAGCATTCTCTACGGTCGATATGAAGGTTGATTCAGCACGTTTGCGTCCAGACCTGCTGATCCGATGGGGCGGGCGCGCGGCGTTGGCAGCCAGTATTGTTTTCATCGGGGAGCGCCTTTGGACGCTGGATTGGTCCGCGCTTCAACCTCACGTCTCCTGGAGCGTGGTCGTGGCGCTCTTGGGGGCATTGGCCTTGTTTGCCACTGCAGACCAAGTCTTTGCGCTCGGTTGGGCGGCAACCGTCGATCCGACACGCCGGATTCCCGTCCGAGACATCGCGCGAATCTATGGCCACGGCGTGCTGATGAAATATTTGCCGGGGGCGGTGTTTCAGTATTTCGGCCGCCATATCGGCGGGAAAAAGGCCGGCCTGGCTCACGCGGAACTGACAAGGTCGACGATGATAGAAGTTGGCTTGCATCTGGTGAGCAGTCTGACCGTTGCTGCCGCGTGCCGGATGTTCGACAAAGTGCCGTTGGTCTCGGTGGTCGCTATCGCCATTCTCGTCTGTGGATGCCTTCTGGCCCGTCGCCCCCTGCTCACAGCGCTTGCGCTCCAGATCATTGCTTTTAGTGCATTTGCTGTGGCGGCTATGCTGATCGGCTTGGCGGTCCTGCCGACAGATGCAAGTCTTGCTGACTTTGCCGGACTGTTTCTGCTGGCATGGCTTGCGGGATTTGTCGTTCCCGTCGCCCCCGGCGGTATCGGCATTCGTGAAGCGGCCCTGCTGGCCCTGGCGGGTAACGGTCTGCCTGCCGCTACAGTCCTGGCATCGACGTTGGCGCTGCGAGCTGCATCCATCTTCGGAGATATGGTTTACGGCTTCATCGCGATGATCTTGCCTGAAGATGGGTTGGCTCAGAAATCCTTGAAAATCGGGCCGCCCATGAAGGGGTAATCGGGTGTTTTAAGATGGTTGCCCCAGCGCAAAATGGCGGGCCCGTCGCCATTATTCTCGAAACGATGCGTGCCCCGCCTCAGCATGATGGTCTCACCCGCCTTGTAGATATGTTCGTCGATGCGGGCTGGAGCCCCCTCCAGCGTGTAAACGCCCGGTGTGTAGATGGTGAAGGTCTGACCCTTGGTCTCAGGTGAGAAGCGTCGCCCGGCGACCCAGAACGGTCCCCAATGCGGAATAAACCCTTCTCGCAACGCGACGGCATCATCGGGCAGCAATTCCCATGCAGGCGTCGGGCTGGTCTGGTTGCGTTCGAGCGGCTCCTGATTCACCACAAGCAGCGGTACGACTTCATGCGACATTGCTTCGACAAATGACGGCTCGATGCCCGCCCGGTATTTTCGCACTCCCCAAGTCGTCATGAAGAAATTAGCTTTGGGGAAGTCGACGAGCATGCCCGGAAAGTCAAAATATGCGACAGGTTCGGGGAATATCTCGCGCGCGGCAGTGAGCACCTGTTTTTGTGCCAGTAACACCCCGCGCGGCGTGGCCAGACTGATGGTCGCGGCATTGATGATAAGGACGAATGATAGAAAACCCAGTGACGATCTGACCAAGGTCGCTTTGACGGCAATCGCCGCCGCCACCATCACCGGTGGTAGAATATAGACGTAGAAATAGGGAAAGCTGTTGCGATAAAAGATGAGGCTCGTGAGTGGCAGCAGCAGGGCTGTGAGCAATATCTGCCGGGAGCGCGGTAAGGATATCCGGCGCAATTCAAGTGGCGTCCTCACGATAAACAATGTCGTAAGTGGTGCCAAAATCATGGCATGGATCGCATAGGGCCAGCGCGGGAAGAGGCCTTCATCGAACATCATGCTGCCGGAGGTCGACACGGTTTTGGCTGTGCTATCGGTGCTCGCTTCCGGCAGGCTGAGAATGGTTGCGGCAATCAAAACCAGCGCCAACAGGATGGCGAGGCCAGCGAAAGCAGAAAGACGCAGGGCCATGTCACGCCGATCCTCTGCCTCGACCCAACGTAGCCAGGTGATCCCGGCAAAGACGGGGGCATAGAAGATGACCTTGATGGTGGTCAGCGTAGCAAGCGCTGCCAGCAGGGCCGCTATGAGAATGTCCCTGACATCAACCTTGCTCGAAAGCAGGGTCCACGCAGCCCCCATGAGGAAAGCGGCGGCCATGGGGTCGGCGCGATATGAGAATCCATGCTGGAAGACATAGCCGGTCGCAAGATATGTGAGCGCCGCCAAGGCAGCGGGCGAGTCATCCACCAGCGATTTGGCCATCGCGTAGATGGCGTAGGCCGTAAACAGTTCGCAACCAAACATGAACATCCGCGCCACACGGATCTGGTCGACGGCGTCGACAGGCAGCATTGGAAGCCAGAAGAAAGCGCGAGCATAAAATACCTGCAGCGCTTCAGTCAGACGCCCTTGGGCAAATGCATGGGCTTCGCTCAGGTGGAAAAATTCATCCCAGTTTACCGGGCGGTTGATGACCAGTTCAAACTGGAGCAAAATTACGCAGGTGAACGCGAGGATAAGCCACTGGCTGCTCGTGCGGGGTATTGCGGAATTTTTACCTATCGGGATCACGCCGCGCGATTTCGGCCGTTAGCGGATATGGTCTCGCCAGAGGACTGCTGGCTCAGTCGAGCGAAACGGTCCTCGATCTGGCGCATCTGGACGAGACCGGTCTCGATCAGCTTGCGATTGGCCGCGATCAGGTCCGCCAGAATGCCGAGAACGGCGACCAGCCCTCCGAGCACCAAGAGCGCCCCGCCAATCACAAGGGACTGGATGTGCCCCTCGCCGGACCCGCCAGCATAGAACCATAAGAAGCGCAGGATCGGCCACAGGCCGACGAGGCCAATCGCCATTCCGGCACCTGCAAAGACGCGAAGCGAGTTATATGTGGTATAGGTTCGCGCCATGGTCACGCCGGTATTGAGAATGAAGCGCGGAATGGACCTGAACAGGCGCGATGGCCTGAGGGTCCGGTTTGTCCGGACCGGCACGCTGTGGACCGCCAGACGTTTCCGACCAGCCTGGATCAGCATGTCCGTCGTATAACTGAATTCGGTGGTAATGTTGATCCGTTGGGCGGCGTCGCGACTGATGGCCCGAAAGCCGCTTACCGCGTCGGGGACCCGTGTGTTGGACAGCCGCCGCACAGTCGCGCTACCCATCGCTTGCAGCCGCCGTTTGACCGGCCCGAAGTGAGCATTATTCGCCACGTCCCGATCGCCGATCACAATATCGGCTTGACCATTGACCACCGGAGCGACGATCTTTGCAATGTCCTCGCCGACATATTGTCCGTCAGCATCGGTGTTGACGATGATATCGGCGCCGGCGCGCAAAGCGGCATCGATTCCTGATCGGAACGCCGCGGCCAGTCCGCGATTCTTTCGGTGACGGATGACATGGTGCACCCCCCACATCCGCGCAACCTGTGCCGTGTTATCGGTGCTGCCATCATCGATAACGAGAATTTCGATCTCATCGATACCATCGATCTGGCGAGGGAGCGCTGCCAGCGTCTGTGGCAAGCCCTCCGCTTCGTTGAGACATGGAATCTGAATGATCAGCTTTATCACGATAGCCCCCGGACACCCGCATGACGCCAAGGCTATTTCGCTCAACAGATGCTAATGAAGTGTAAACTATAACTTTCAGGGTCTGCCCGAATAGGATTTTCGCTTACCTCGACCTATGCTGCTGAGGTGTGCGCGATCTACGGCAAGCTTATGTTCGACTACTGCTCAGAGAGGGCCGCGTGAACGACCAGGAAATCCGCATCGGCGGCTCCAAGGCCGTGCTGGCCCGGAGCGTGGCCAAAACCACGCCCGCAGTTCTCTCTTTTGTTCTGAAATGGCGCGCCCCACCGGGTGAAGATGACAACTACGTTTACTCCATAGCCCTATAAATCAGGGACCGAGAATCGACCGGAAACCAATGGTATTACAATGGGTTTCCGGTCGATACGTTTTCACCATGTGTTTCTGCGGACCCGGCGCTAAAGCGCCGGGGCTTTGTCACTGGCGGCTCTCCGGCTCTCTACAGCGCAATGTGGTAGCGCGTTCGCCTCCGGGCCGGCGCGGCTGCCGCCGCGTCTCATCTGATCGTTACGAAGAAAATTGCTAAGGGCGTTGCCCTCGCGCGGCGCAAGAAAACTCTCCGGCCTTTCGCGGCATAAACGGCCCGCTCCCCGCAAGCGGGTCCCCTCCATTTATTCCACGGTGCCAAAGACTTCTCCTGCGCCTTGCTACCCGTGGCTCGCCGCCGGGCAAGGGTTCAGGAGCGGCGCTGCGCTGCTCTGAACCCCAAACCCGAGGATCAGAGACATGACCAACCTTTCCGACAGCAATCCCCGCATCTATGTCGCCTGCCTTGCCGCCTACAATAACGGCTATCTGCATGGGGCTTGGATCGAGGCGGATCAGGACGCGGACGAAATCAGGGACGAGATTGCGGCCATGCTCGCACGGTCCCCCATCGAGCACGCGGAGGAATATGCCATCCATGATTATGAGGGCTTCGAGGGCGTCACGATCAGCGAATATGCCGGCATCGACACCGTGGCACGCATGGGCGCTTTCATCGCCGAGCATGGCGCGCTAGGCGCTGGCCTGCTGGATCAGTGCGACGATGACATGGACCAAGCCGAAACCGCCTTGCGGGACTGCTATCACGGCCAGTTCGCCAGCCTTGCCGACTTCATGGAGGACTTGACCGCTGAAAGCGGCATGGCGATCCCCGAGGCGCTACGCTACTACATTGATTGGAAAGCAATGGCCCGCGACGCTGAAATGAACGGCGAGTTTTTCACAGTCGAAACCGCACATGACGAGGTGCATGTGTTTTCCAGCCAATGAAAGCCGGAGCGTCTTGCCCGCACTTTTGCGGGCGGGCGTCTCGCAGAATCATCGAAATAGTGTTAAGCAGAAAATAACCAAGAATGATCGGGCTGGCCGCTCAAGGTATCTGCTTTGAGCGGCTTCTATATTTCCAGCGATCTTTGAACCTCTAAGGGCTGGGCGCTGCCTTGCGCGCCCCGGCTTTGGGAGGTGACGCCATGCTTAGCATCGACTGGCGTTCGCCGGTGGCATACAGGCATGCGAAGCACATTTCGGCCGCCGGTTTCGCTTGGGAATATCTGCGCCGGAATGACGATTATCGTCAGGAGTTCCAGACCATCGCACTAACCGGAGGACCGTCCGGCCGTGACCTTGAAGCGTTCGCAGATCGCTGGGGGTTGCGATTTCCCGTGCGATCCCGACGCGCCGCATGACCGGCCGCCACCAATCTGGAGTCCGAGCCTTCAACCGCAAGCGGTGATGCTCTCGCCGGTCGAGCATAAGGACGGCGACACCGAACCGATATTGACGCTTGCCCATCTCGCCGGCCTCGATCTGCGCCGCGCTGCCGATGGCTGGCACGGCATCTGGCAGGTGGATGGCGTCGCACATCAATTCTGGCTTCCCGAGCCGGTGCCGGATGCCGCCGCCTTCTATGCCGTCACCCTGCCGATGGATTCCTTTCTGGAGCTTCGCGCACACGCTGCGCGCCGTTTCTGGCGGTCCCTCAACGGCCGCGCACCCGGTCCCGACTTCCGGGCCGTTCCCGCCCAGCTCCGGCAATGGCACACCCTTTCCCTCCGCGCGCTCGACGCCCGCCTACGCGACGAGAGCTATCGCACCGTCGCCGAAGTCCTGCTCGGCTTTCGCGGCACCAAGGAGGATTTCGAGAATGACCCGCGCAAGAACAAGGCCCGCCGTCTGGTTGCGCACGGCATCAAGATGATGTGCGGCGGCTATCGCCTGTTGCTCCACTACCCTATCAAGCCCGGCAAGCGTTGATCGTTAGCGAGCACCGTCTTGTTGCAAGTCGCAAACTTACTGCCAGTTGCAACAAAGAGGTGCGATACGAAAAGAGCCGGAAAGCCAGCCCTCGGGGAAATGTTGCGGACTTTAGAATACCTACGAGGATTTCAGCAAGAATGGAGTGGAGCTAACAGACTGCTTCATGTGTCAAGAACGGCAAGGCGGCTGCTCAACTGAATAACTCGTTGCGCAATCCATGGTTTCGCACGACCATGCCGGAAATTTATTTTGAGGAATGTTCCATGACCTTACTAAAGACGCTGCGTTTGATTCTCAGTCCTTGCGCCCCGGTGGATCGTGTTAACTTCATCCAGCTAGAGCTTGACCCAGAAGTGATGCGGTTTCTTAACAATGGTGCGGTTGATCATGACAGGATCGATTCGACGACCGCGCCATTTCTCATGCCACGAGGAACCGAGCCGAACGTCTGGACAGCGCGACGCAATGCGGATGACGAGTTCGTCGGCTGGTTCTGCTTGTTGCCGAAAGGGAGGGCGTTAGCTGAGATCGGATATCGACTGCGCCGGGAAGCTTGGGGTCAGGGGCTGGCAACTGAAGGAGCTTTGGCTCTTATCGGTTGGGGCTTCGAGGTCGCAGGATATGACAAGATTGTGGCCAATACAATGGCGGTCAACCAAGGGTCGCGCCGTGTAATGGAGAAGATTGGTATGAAACACACGCGGACGGATTTCTTGGATTTTCCCGACCCCATACCCGGCACGGAGCACGGCGAGGTAACGTATGAGTTGACCTGTTCAGAATGGGCCAACAATTGAGGGGCATATCAGCTTTTAGGACGCGTCAAAGCCACTCGAAACGTCAGCGATTAGGTCGATTCCTGTCGGTCAGATATCGTAAAATTCCAAAGCCTGCGAGGTGAAGTAAGCTGAAAACCGCCGATGCTCACGCCTTGTTAGCTGCCGCCTGTTCCAGAATCTTCCTATAGCCCTCATGCGAAAGCCATTGCGCGCGTTCGAGATGGCTTTGCCAGCAACGATAGGTCCGAAGTTCCTCGGCAGCCGGATTGCGGTGAAGCACGATCCGCGCGACTTCTTTCCAGTCCGCGCCCTCGGCCTTGGCATCCAGCAAGCGTAGATAGGTGACGTAGTGCCGTTCGTCATAGACGGTTATAGTGTCGCCGGTCGGCGCTTCGTCATCCACATCGGGATCGAGTTCGACAGGAACCCGCATAGTCATTCCCCGTATCTGAGAGAGCTTGTCTGCGGTGCGCCCCCGCAAACGATTCTCTCTGACTCTTGGTGATCGGGGAGTTAGTAACCGTCACGAAACGGCCCCATGGCCTTTAGCTCGGAAAGCCTGTTGTATACGCCACAGGCTCCCCGACCATAGGTCAAGGAGTTGGTGCCGTTCTGGCTGGCACCGGCCATTCGTGAGGGGTTACTACGCCCCAGAGCAGCGCGTCTGCTCCACCCACAATCTTAGCCGAGCTGCACGCGAATGTCTTTGCCTATTCGGCGCGGCAGGCATCGAGCCGCTGAAATCCCTCACCTATTGGCTGCGCGACGCCCCGAAGGGGGGTGCCGCCAGCGCGTAGGCGCAAATGCGGCACGCTACGCGCCGCCGATGCCTCGCCATGGTTCGCCACAGTCCGCTGCCGCCCCCGGCAGCCCAATCCCGACTGGAGGTGATCCATGCCCAACCCGCTTGCGGGCCTGCCGCCGCGCCTGTTGCGCACCAAGGAAGCCGCGCGCTTCCTCGGCATATCCATCCGCACCCTTGAGAAACATCGCACCTACGGCACCGGCCCGACCTATCGCAAGGTCGGCGGTCGCGTCCTCTACACCGTCCGCGATCTGGAAGACTGGAGCGCGGCCGGCGAGCGCAAATCCACCCGCGACAAGACCGCCGGCACCGTATTTCCCGCGCGTCCGCTCACCCCCGAAGAACGGGGCGACTGCTAGATGCTGCGCGAGGACGATCACGAGCCGGCGTTGCCGGGCGAGGACAGCGAGCGCAGCCGCCTAGACCCCTTCGTGGTTGCAACGGGCGACGCGCCGCCGCGCGACCAGCGCGATTTGATGGAACGGCCGTTCTTCTCGCTGGCGAAGACCCCGCGCACCAAGCCGATTCTCTACAAGACCGCCGACATAGAGGTGCAGGTGTTCGGGATGCCCGAGCACGGCATGGCGACCATATGGGACGCCGATGTGCTGATATGGGCGGCCTCGCAGATCGTCGCGGCCGAGAATGACGGCCTCACCACGTCGCGCTTTGTCCGGTTTACGCCTTACCATCTGTTGCGCGCCATCGGACGCCCGACCGGCAATCACCAATACCGGCTTCTGAAAGCCGCGCTGGCGCGGCTGCAATCGACCGTCATCGCCACCACCATCCGCAACGGCCCGCATTGGCGTCGCCGGCAATTCTCTTGGATCAACGAATGGGAGGAAATGACGACGCGCGCCGGCCGCGTCGAGGGCATGGAGTTCGTCCTGCCCGAATGGTTCTACAACAGCGTCATCGACCGCTCGCTGGTCCTGACAATCGACCCGGCCTATTTCCGGCTGACTGGCGGCATCGAGCGTTGGCTTTACCGCGTCGCCAGAAAGCACGCCGGGCACCAGCGCCACGGCTGGATTTTCGAGGTCGCGCACCTTCACCAGAAATCCGGGAGTCTCGCGCGGCCGTCCGACTTCGCGCTCGACCTGCGCCGGATCGCGGCCCGCCAGCAACTTCCCGGCTACCTGCTCCAGATCGAGCGGGAAGACGGCCGCGAGCTGCTGCGCATCCGCCCCGAAAACCTATCAACAGGCACTGTTGATAACCCTGTTAATGCCATCGGCAGATCAGGCGCACGGGGTATCGGCAGATCAGGCGCACCACTATCGGCAGATCAGGCGCACGAACCGCAGCTAACGCTTTGGCCTGAAAAGCGGAATCCGACCGCTAACTTATCTAACAGAGAATCTTCTTTAACTGTTTCTGTGGGTGTGAAGCACGCGCCCAGTGCCACCCGCGATCATCTTGCCAATGATCGTGCGCGTTCGCAACACGCTGCGAAAGAGCCATCCCGACCTGTCCGTCTTCCGTGGATTCCAGGCATCGAGCCGGAGGACACGCCATGAGCGGATCATCGACATCACCCCGAGCGGCTCACGCTTCTTTCCGTGGTCGATATCAGGATCGCCACAAGCAGGGATCGGAAGGTCGGGCGGCCAAGCTAACTCGCGTCCTCGCTGTCGCAAGGTGCGATGCGGACAAGAGTCTCGACGGTCTCACCCGAACCCTCGTCCCCTCGGGGGACATCTCTCCGCCGCGGCGGAACTCGCAACCTACGTCAGCCGGCATCCATGTGGATGACAGGCAGACGCCCTTAAACAGCGGGTATCGGCCTCTGCGCGATTGCCTGGCCGTCACCCGTTTTCCATATGAAGGTGGTTCCTTCGACCCAGATGCGGTGCATGAGCACGGCCATCCGGCGCGCAAGCGCGGTGACGGCCCGCTTGTGCCCCCGGTTCTTCACCAGCCGCATGCCCCATGCCTTGAGCGACGACCAGCGCTTCACACGGATGAGCAGGATGTGCGCGGCCTCGTAAAGCGCCGCCCGTGCCATCGCATCGCCGCTCTTGGAGACGCGCCCGGTCCAGTCGACCTCGCCAGACTGGTGAGCGCGCGGTGTCAGCCCAAGATGCGCCCCGACCGATTTGGAGCGCCGGAACCGCGAGGGCACGTCGATGGTCGCACGATAGGTCAGCGCCACGATGGGGCCGACGCCGGGAACGGTCATCAGCCGGCGGCACACATCGTCGTCACGGGCGAAGTCCGTCGCCGCCTTTTGCAGGTTGGTATATTCGAGAGCCAAGGCGCGTCTCGCTTTCAGCATCGGGGTGAGCGCCCGCATCAGCATCGCACGATCGCCGGCGAGTTCCAGAACGCGCGCTTCGAAGTTGCGCTTGGAGACCACGCCCATCTTCAGGCCGAAGCTGCGCAGCATGCCTCTGATCGCCAGTTCGATATCCATCAGCTTGCGCACCAGCGTCTGCCTGGCCACCAGCAGGAAGCGCAGTTCCTGCGCGGTCTGCGTCTTCACATGCACGGCGCGGAACCAGCCGGTGCGCATGATGTTGGCGATCCCGCGCGCGTCGTTGCGATCGGTCTTGTTCGGCATCGCCGACAGCGCCGCCTTGGCATGGCGCGTCTCGATGCACACGACCGGCAGACCGGCTTCGGCCATTCCTCCGTAAAGCCATTGCGACGGAGCGCCGGCCTCCAGGCCGATCCGCTTCATCGCCATACCGCATTGCCCGAAGAACGCGACGAGGTCGTCCGGCTCGGAAGCAACTTTCGCCTCCTTCATCCCGGCCCCGTCAGCATCCACGATGCAGATGCTTGTCATCTCAAGGGAAACATCCAGTCCTGCAAAGTAGTCCATCGTCTCTCTCCATTCCGGTTGGTGGTGGACCGGCATGAGCCGGTCAGATCACCGTTCACGGTATGGCAAGAGGCGCTTGCTCCACACGCGACGAGAACAGAAACAGTTACCCCAGCTAACTCTTTTTCTTTGACGCGCGCGAAGGCGAAGCGTGGTGCCGGTTCTGCCGGGAGCGGCGAGCCATGACGCCCGCCGTTGACGCAGCGCACGCGCGCGCACCCCACCAGCACATCGCCGGAGACGCACAATGACCCGCCGCGCCCACCGCAGCGCGCACGGCCGTCCGCTGCCGGACGGACCTGCGCCCTTTACCACATTGGTCGAGCTGACCTTCGAGAAACGCAAGGTCGAGCACTGGATACGCTTCGGCCGCAAGAGCTACGAGCAGATCATCGACCGCCGCCGCAGCGTCGTCGGCTTCGCGCCGGGCAGC
>Ga0182747_1000245_pt1 | contig 56034 bp, 50 predicted proteins | sample eDN3rd30CBELigBY_FD_128526 | JGI IMG/M metagenome (GOLD analysis project Ga0182747, IMG submission 128526) | Enriched backyard soil microbial communities from Emeryville, California, USA - eDNA 3rd pass 30_C BE-Lig BY (version 2) (version 2) | ecosystem: Environmental > Terrestrial > Soil >... | reverse complement strand
TGCACGCCGCGCGGCTGGGCTTCATCCACCCCGTGACAAGCCAGCCTCTCCGCTTTGAAAGCCCAATTGCGGATGACATGCAGCAACTGTTCAGCCATCTTTGCGTATAGAGGGTGAGAGTCGATGAAACGACCCCAGAGCCCCTCCTTGCGTCTCCCAGAAGGACCCAATCCGTGAGCAATGGTAGCAATCTCCCCGCGACGATCCCTGCGCTTGGCGGCGACGCCAGCCTGAACCGCTATCTGTCGGAGATCCGCAAATTCCCGCTGCTGAAGCCGGAAGAAGAATATATGCTCGCCAAGCGCTATCAGGAGCATGGCGATCCGGAGGCGGCCGCGCGGTTGGTCACCAGCCATCTGCGCCTCGTCGCCAAGATCGCGATGGGTTATCGCGGCTATGGCCTGCCGGTCGCCGAGCTGATTTCCGAGGGCAATATCGGCCTGATGCAGGGCGTGAAGAAATTCGAACCGGATCGCGGCTTCCGCCTCGCCACCTATGCGATGTGGTGGATTCGGGCGTCGATCCAGGAATTCATCCTGCGCTCGTGGAGCCTGGTGAAGATCGGCACTACCGCCGCGCAGAAGAAGCTGTTCTTCAACCTGCGGCGGATGAAGAACAACCTGGAAGCGTTCGAGGATGGCGATCTGCATCCCGACGACGTCACCAAGATCGCCACCGATCTCGGCGTGGCCGAGGCCGACGTCATCTCGATGAACCGGCGGATGTCGATGGGCGGCGACACGTCGCTCAACGTCTCGGTCAACGAGGATGGCGAAGGGCAGTGGCAGGACTGGCTGGCCGATGAAGGGCCGCTTCAGGACCAGCTCATCGCCGAGGCGCAGGAAAGCGACGTGCGCCACTCCATGCTGCTCGATGCCATGGGCGACCTCAATGACCGCGAGCGGCATATCCTGCAGGAGCGCCGCCTCGCCGAGGAGCCCAAGACGCTGGAGGAGCTCTCGCAAGTCTATGGCGTCAGCCGCGAGCGCGTCCGCCAGATCGAGGTGCGCGCGTTCGAGAAGCTCCAGCGGGCGATGCTGCGGCTGGCCGGCGAGAAACGGCTGATTCCGCTCGCCGGCTGAGCCGGCCGCCGCGAATGGCGCGGTGATCCTATCCTATTCCTATCCTATGCAGGTCCGCGTCGCCGGGGGCGGATTGCCGCTGGCGATCGAGGCCGAACAGGCGTTTCAATAGACCGCTTGTGACCGCTATGCGGTCAGGCAGTTTCGCCCGCCGCAAAAATACTCTAGGGGCCTGCCATGGTGAACACCCTTCTCGTCATGGCGGGCGGCGCAATCGGTGCGGCGCTGCGTTATCAGTTCGGCCGCGGGGCCGCGCATCTGTTCGGCACGGGCTGGCCGGCCGGCACGTTCGCAGTCAATATATTGGGCGGTTTCGTCATGGGGCTGCTCGCCGGCTGGCTCGCGATGCGCGGACATGGCAGCGGCGAGCAGATCCGGCTTTTCGCGGCGGTCGGCATTCTCGGTGGTTTCACGACCTTTTCTTCCTTCAGCCTGGAGATGATGCTGATGATCGAACGGGGCGAGCTGGCGTCCGCGCTCGCTTATGCGCTGCTCTCGGTGCTGCTGTCGGTCGGGGCGCTCGCCGCCGGCCTCTTCATCATGCGCGCCGTGCCCGCATGAGCCGGGCGAAAGCGACCGACCCCGCCGCCGTGCGCCAGTTCACGGTCAGCGCGGAGGATGACGGCATCCGACTCGACCGCTGGTTCAAGCGCCATATGGAGGATGTGCCCTTCGCCACCGTCTCGCGCTGGGCGCGCACCGGGCAACTGCGTGTCGATGGCGCGCGCGCCACGCCGGGGGACCGACTCACCGAAGGCCAGGTGCTGCGGGTGCCACCGCTCGATGCCGCCATGTCGCGGACCGGTCGCGCGGCCAAGCCGCGTCCGGTGCTGAGCGAGGAGCAGATCGAACTGGCCGAGAGCCTCGTCATCCACCGCGATGCGCAGGCGCTGGTCATCAACAAGCCGCCGGGCCTGGCGACGCAGGGCGGCACGCGCACCCATGAGCATGTCGACGGGCTGCTCGATGCGCTGATGTTCGAGCGGGATGACCGGCCGCGACTCGTGCATCGGCTGGACAAGGATACGAGCGGCGTGCTGCTGCTCGCCCGCTCGGCACGCGCTGCTGCCCATTTCGCCAAGGCGTTTTCGTCCCGCACCGTGCGCAAGGTCTATTGGGCGATCATCGTCGGCGTGCCGTCGATTGACGATGGTTATATCGATCTGCCGCTTGCCAAGCAGCCGGGCACGGGCGGCGAGAAGATGCATGTCGATGAGGCGGAAGGCGCGCCGGCCCGCACCCGCTACCGGGTGATCGAGCGCGCCGGCAATCGCGCGGCATGGGTCGAGTTGCAGCCGCATACCGGGCGCACCCACCAGTTGCGCGTGCATATGGCGGCGATTGGCCACCCAATTGTGGGTGACGGAAAATATGGCGGCAAGGATGCGTTTTTGAGCGGCACGATCAGCCGCAAGATGCACCTCCATGCCCGTCGTCTGCGGGTCGATCATCCAGATGGCACCCCGCTGGATACCATGGCCGACCTGCCCCGGCATTTTGCGGAAACGCTTGCCAGTCTGGGGTTTGAGGAGGCTGAGGGGGATCTGCCGCTGGATGCGCCGGCTCGCTCGAAGGAGGAGGAGAAGGTCGCCGTCAAGCGCGCGGCTAATGCCTATGCCAAGGATGTGCGTAAGGCGCGGCGCGGCGAGCGGCGGGGCCGGAGCAGCGAGGCGGGGATAGCGGACCGCAAGGCCCGTTCCGGCCCGGCTGGCAAAGCGCCACCCGGCGCTGCCGGCAAAGCGCGTGCCGGTCCGGCTGGCAAGGCCCGACCCGGCGCAGCGGACAAGGCTCGACCTCGTCCGGCCGGCAAGCCGCCGCCGCGCCCGGGCGGCGCGCGCGGGCCGCGGCCGGGTAAGCCGAGCCGGGGCTGAGGGATAGAGCGCCGCGCGAAGCGGGCCGTTCCCGGCCAGGATTTGCGCGATACGGCACGCCACGCGCGCACTCGACGGTTGCAAGCAGCCGCATGAGGCGCAAGAAGGCGCGCGACATATGAATGATTTCACATTTTGAATTTGCGAAGGAGCCGGAAATTGCCCCGGATAGATGAGAAACTGCTGCCGACCCTGGAGGATGTGCTGCGCCGTAATGCAGGCGAAGTAGAGTTTCACCAGGCGGTGGAAGAGGTTCTGGAGAGCCTTGGCTGCGTCATCAGCAAGCATCCCGAATATGCCGATAACGCGCTGATCGAGCGGATCTGCGAGCCCGAGCGGCAGATCATCTTCCGCGTGCCCTGGGTCGACGACCAGGGGCAGGTGCAGATCAACCGTGGTTTCCGCGTCCAGTTCAACTCGGCGCTTGGCCCCTATAAGGGTGGCCTGCGGTTCCACCCGTCGGTCAATGTCGGCATCATCAAGTTCCTCGGCTTCGAGCAGACGTTCAAGAACGCGCTGACCGGCCTGCCGATCGGTGGCGGCAAGGGCGGCTCCGACTTCAATCCGCGCGGTCGCTCGGATGGCGAGATCATGCGCTTCTGCCAGTCGTTTATGACCGAGTTGTATCGCCACCTGGGCGAATATACCGACGTTCCCGCCGGCGATATCGGCGTGGGCGGGCGTGAGATCGGCTATCTGTTCGGCCAGTATAAGCGCCTGACCAACCGCTATGAGGCGGGCGTGCTCACCGGCAAGGGCCTGAATTATGGCGGCTCGCGCGCCCGCACAGAGGCGACGGGTTATGGCGCGGTCTATTTCGTCGACCAGATGATGCGCACCCGTGGCACCTCGTTCGAGGGCAAGCGCGCGGTGGTTTCCGGCTCGGGCAACGTCGCCATCTACACCATCGAGAAGATCCACGAATTTGGCGGCAAGGCGATCGCCTGCTCCGACTCGTCGGGCTATATCGTGGATGAAGCCGGCATCGACCTCGATCTGCTCAAGGAAGTGAAGCTGGTCCGCCGGGGCCGCGTGCGCGAATATGCCGCGCTGCGCGGATCGAGCGTGAAGCATTCCGAGAAGGGCTCGATCTGGAATGTGCCGTGCGAGGTCGCGATGCCGTCCGCCACGCAGAATGAGCTCAATGGCAATGACGCCAAGGCGCTGATCGCCAATGGTCTGATCGCGGTGGGCGAGGGCGCCAACATGCCTTCGACGCCGGACGCGATCCGCCACTTCCAGGAAGCGAACATCCTGTTCGGCCCGGCCAAGGCGGCCAATGCCGGTGGTGTCGCCACCTCCGCGCTGGAGATGCAGCAGAACGCCTCGCGCGACAGCTGGACCTTCGAGGAAACCGAAAAGCGCCTCGCGACGATCATGCGCCGCATCCACGACAGCTGCGCGGAAACCGCGGACAAATATGGCGCACCGGGCAATTATGTGCTGGGCGCGAACATCACCGGTTTCGTGCGCGTGGCGGATGCCATGCGGGCGATGGGCGTGATCTGATTGGTTCGGATCGCCTGCGGCGACGCAGGCGAGCTGAGGGACGCAAGGGCGATGAAGATGGTGTCCGGGCATGCCGCCCCGCCACCGGTCTTCATCGCCCTTGGCGTCTCATCATCCGGGCGGACGAGGAGCCCGCGCGATCGGGCAGGGGCTGCACTTGCGGGGGAGGGGGCTTCCGACTAGCAAGGCCTATGAACCTTACAACGGTCATCGCATTGGCGCTGCTTGGACCCATCGCGCTCAAAGCCCTGCTGTGGGCCAATGTCACATTATATTTCACTATCATGCACCGTCGTCTAGATCGGGCCTTTCGGGCCTTCACATGGATCGAATGGCTGCTGTCCTTCGCCATGTCGCTGACCTTCATGCTCGGCATTTACCTGCGTGACGCGGCGCCGCCCTATCTGCCGGCGCTGTTCGTGATATCCGGATTGGGCTGGCTGATCTATTCGGCGTGCAGGGCCTGGCGGCAATCTCGACCCGTCTGACCTGCAAGCTCCGCGCGCCGCCCTCCCCGGCTGGATAATCTGCCCGTAGCCGCTATGAGGCGGGCATGACCCTTCGCCTTGCCATTTTCGATTGCGACGGCACGCTGATCGACAGCCAGCACAGCATCGCCTCCGCCATGCAGCACGCTTTCGAGGCCGTGGCGCTGCCATGCCCGGCGCGCGCTGATTGTCTGTCGATTGTCGGCCTCTCGCTGCCGGAGGCGATGGCGCAACTGCTGCCCGAGGCGGAGCCCGCCTTCCACGCTGCGGTGGCCGAGCATTATAAGCGCGCGTTCCATGAACTGCGGCGCACCGGGCAATTGCGCGAGCCGCTGTATGACGGGGTCGCCGCGCTGCTTGATGCGCTGGAGGCGGATGGCTGGCTGCTCGCCGTCGCCACCGGCAAATCGGATCGGGGGCTGCGGCTCGCGCTGGAGGAACTGGGCATGTTCGGCCGGTTCGTCTCGTTGCAGACGGCGGATCGCCACCCGTCCAAGCCGCATCCCTCGATGATCGAGGCGGCGCTGGCGGATGCCGGCGTGGCGCGCGAGCAAGCCGTCATGATCGGCGACACCAGTTTCGACATGGCGATGGCCTGCGCGGCGGGCGTGCGCGCGCTGGGGGTGGGCTGGGGCTATCATCCGCCGGAAGCCCTGCTGGCGGCCGGTGCCCAGAGCGTGGCCATGGACAGCGCTCAACTCTCTCGCCATATCGGCCTGCCATGACGCAGAATATTGATCCCGCCGCCCCGCCGGGCGATGATGCGGCGGCCCGCCGCGCGGCGCTGGCCCGGCAACGCTTCTTCATGATCGGGCTGTTCCGGCTATCCGGTGCGCTCATCATCCTGTTTGGCATGGCGATCGGGCTCCAGCGCTTCGGCTGGGTGCAGGGCGACAAGGCCAAGTGGATGGGCATGATCGTCTCGCTTGTCGGCTTTGTGCAGTTCATGGTGGTGCCGCGCATGCTGGCGCGCCTGTTCGCCACGCCGCGCGACCCGAGCTGAAGCGGCGATAGAGCGGATGAAACGTTTCTGGACAGCGGCGCAGGCCGTGGCGGATGGACCCTGCTGGGCGATCCTTCTCGATGGCCGTGCGGTGAGAACGCCCGGGCGCGCCTCCCTCACGGTGCCGGGGGAGGCGCTGGCCCGCGCTATTGTGGCGGAATGGGATGCGCAGGGCGAGACGATCGACCCGCGCACCATGCCGATGACCGGCTTTGCCAACGCGACCATCGACCGGGTGTTGCCAGCGATCGGGGACTTTCGCGGACAGGTCGCCGCTTATGCGGAGAGCGACCTGCTCTGCTACCGCGCGGATGGGCCGGAAGCGCTGATCGCGGCGCAGGCGGCGGCCTGGGGGCCGTTGCTTGACTGGGCGGGCCGGCGGCACGCTATCGCCTTCAACGTGACGACCGGGATTCTTCCGGTCGATCAGCCGGCGCTGACGCTGGAGGCGCTGCGCGGTGCGGTGGAGGCGCTGGACCCGTGGGTGCTGGCAGGCGTTGCGACGCTCACGCAGATCAGCGGGTCGCTGGTGTCGGCGCTGGCGCTGATCGAGGGCGCTGCCGAGCTGGAGGGCCTGTGGGCGGCGGTCACGGTCGACGAGCGCTGGCAGGCCGAGCAGTGGGGTGCCGATGAGGCAGCGACGGCGCAACTGGAGGCCCATCGTGCCGACTTCGCCCATGCCGCGCATTATTGTGCGCTGGTCAAAGCTGGCTGACGGGACGAGGCCGGCGCCGGCGCAGCGATAATCCGGGCATGGCCGCGCCCGGCGGGAGCGATTCCACCTTGTCCCGCCATGGGCCCGTTTTCATTCCGACCCGGTTGGCTTAAGGAACGCGCCATGACTGACGCAGCCATCCAGCTCACCGATCTTTCCAAAGTCTATGCCGGCGGCAAGCAGGCGCTCGATGCGGTGAACCTCACCGTGCCGCGCGGCAGCGTGTTCGGCCTGTTGGGCCCCAATGGGGCCGGAAAATCGACGATCATCAACATTCTCGCCGGACTGGTGAACAAGACAGCGGGGGCGGGCCGTATCTGGGGTTTCGATATTGATGCGAACCCGCGCAATGCCCGCAACTCCATCGGTATCGTCAATCAGGAAATCCTGTTCGATCCCTTCTTTACGCCGGCGGAGACGCTGGAGAATCAGGCAGGCTATTATGGCGTGCCCAGAGCCGAGCGGCGCACCATGGAGTTGCTGCGCGCGGTTCATCTGGAGGAGAAGGCGGATGCCTATTCGCGCACGCTCTCCGGGGGCATGAAGCGCCGGCTGATGGTCGCCAAGGCGATGGTGCACAGCCCGCCCATCCTTGTGTTGGACGAGCCGACGGCTGGTGTCGACATCGAGCTGCGCCAGCAGCTGTGGTCCTATGTCCGCTCGCTCAATGAGCGTGGCATCACCATCGTGCTAACGACGCATTATCTGGAGGAAGCTGAGGAGCTGTGCGACCGCATCGCCATCATCAACCATGGCCGGCTGGTCACCGACAAGCCGACGCGGGAGCTGGTGAACATGGCGCAGGAAAAAGTGATCGAGGTGGTGGTCGACCGCGATCTGGCGACGCTGCCCAATCATGCCAATTTTGAAAAGGTGGAGAAGATCGGCGAGCGCGCCTTGCGCGTCACCTACCGGCGTGACCGGGCGACGGCGGGGGATTTGCTGGGCGTGATCCAGAGCCAGGGCTTTGCGATCGTTGACGTTTCGACGCGGGAGCCGGACCTTGAGGATGTGTTCCTGCAACTGACGCGGGACGTTGCCTGACTGCGTGACGTTCAGGCATGAGGGCAAGAAAAAGGCCGCCGATCCTGCGATTGGCGGCCTTTTTCAGGACTTGTGATGGATCAGGCGAAGCTGACCATCGTATGGCGACGGCGCATGCTGACACCCACCAGCGCGAAGCCGGCGATCAGCAGGGCCCAGGTTGCCGGCTCGGGAACGGCCGTCATGCTGACATTGTCGATCGCGAAGTCAGCGGCGGTGCCGCCAAAACCTTCACCGAAGAACTGGAATGAAAGGTCAACCGGGCCGAAGACAGCGCCCGAATCCCACGAGGTGGTGAAGGTTCTCCACTCCCGCGCAGGCGTGTCTTCTGCATTTAGAAAGTCACCAGCCTGCTTCCCGTCAATGAAGAAGCCGAGGTCCGCATCGCCCGGATTATTAAGGCCGTTGAGCGGCACATAATAATCGAAGCTGAGCGTATAGGTCTGACCGGCAACAACGTTGATGATCTGGGATAATGAATCCGGATGCGCCGAGTCCGAGGAGAAATAGGCGACAAAGCTACCGCCCGTCGGGTTCGGGAGAATCGGCTCGCCGAATGCGCCGTCCGGATAGTCGGCACTGCTGCCGAAGGGAATGACGACTGGCGGGGTGCCGCCGCCGGTATTGCCGAGCGTCCAGGAAGCAAAGCCGTCCTCGAAGCCGCCATTGGTAATGAGATTGCTCGCCGCCAATACGGGACTCGCAAGCCCCATGGCGGCAACGGCACCCAGTGCCATAAAAGTCTTCATTTTCAATCTCCCACTATGCGGTGCGACGCTACGAGCCGCGTCGCCAAGCTCATCACCCCACAGCTCCCATATAGCATGGCGGGAGGAGGATTATCTATATATTAACTATGTTTAGATGCGGCCAACCGGGGGATTCGAGCGCCGTTCGGTGGCGCTGGCATCGCCGGGCGATGATCAGGCGTGGCCGGGGGGATCGGCGGCGCGACGCGTGGATGCTTTCCAAAGGCGGCAGCGGGGGTTAGGGATCGGCTATCCGCCGCATTCAGGCGGCGGCGAGAAGCGCGCAGATGATCATATCCACTTACGACGTTGTTATCATCGGGTCCGGGGCGGCGGGGCTGACAGCCGCGATCAAGCTGGCGCAGAGCCACAAGGTGCTGGTGCTGGCCAAGGGCGCGCTGGACGGCGGCTCGACCAACTGGGCACAAGGCGGCATCGCCGCCGTGCTCGATGCCGGTGACAGCTTTGCCGCTCATGTCGAGGATACGATGGTGGCCGGCGCGGGGCTGAATAACCGGGCGACGGTGGAGCGCGTGGTCTCCGGCGCGCCGGCGGCGATCGAGCGGCTGGCGGCGCTCGGCGTGCCGTTCAACGACGCGGCGGAATTTGGCGAGCGCTGGCATCTGACGCGCGAGGGCGGCCATTCGCACCGCCGCATCGTCCATGTCGATGACGCGACCGGCGCAGCGGTGCAAAAGGCGCTGGTGATGGCGGCGCAGGCCAATCCGAACATCACGCTGCTGGAGGATATGGTCGCAATCGACCTCATCACCTCCCGCCATGGCGAGCAATATTCCGGCGATGGCCATGTGTGGGGCGTCTATGCGCTCAACAAAAAGGCCGGTCGGGTGGATGCCTTTGTCGCGCGGGCGACCATTCTCGCCTCGGGCGGGGCAGGGCGCACCTATCTTTTCTCCACCGCGCCGCGCGGGGCGACGGGTGATGGCATCGCCATGGCGTGGCGCGCGGGCTGCCGGGTCTCCAACATGGAGATGATGCAGTTTCACCCGACCTGCCTCTACCATCTGGAGGTCAAGAACTTCCTCATCACCGAGGCGATGCGCGGGGAAGGCGGGCTGCTCAAGCTGCCGCCCGGCGTGCCCGGCGGCGGCGAGCGGTTCATGGACCGGTTCGACGAACGCGGCGAACTGGCTCCGCGCGATGTGGTCGCCCGCGCCATCGATCATGAGATCAAGCGGCTGGGGCTGGACTATGTCCATCTCGACATCAGCCACAAGCCGCCGGAATTCATCAAGGAGCATTTCCCGACCATTTACGCGCGGCTGCTGGAGCTGGGCATCGACATCACCCGCGAGCCGATCCCGGTGGTGCCGGCGCAGCATTATACCTGCGGCGGCGTGGTCATCGATCTGGACGGGCGCACCGATCTGCCCGGCCTCTATGCGGCGGGGGAGGTGACGGAGAGCGGGCTGCATGGCGCGAATCGCCTGGCCTCCAACTCGCTGCTCGAATGCTTCGTGTTCGGCGAAGCCGCGGCCCATCATATCTGCACCCATTGGGACACGCTGCCGCCACCGCCGCCGATCCGGCCGTGGGATGAAAGCCGCGTGACGGACAGCGACGAGGAAGTGATCGTCCACCATAACTGGAAGGAAATCCGCCGGTTCATGTGGGATTATGTCGGCATTGTGCGCACCACCAAGCGGCTGGAGCGGGCCCAGCACCGCGCCGACCTGCTCCAGCGCGAGGTGGATGATTATTACGGTAATTTCCGCGTGACGGCCGATCTGATCGAGCTGCGCAACCTGCTGGAAGTGGCGCGACTCGTCATCCGCTCGGCGCTTCACCGCAAGGAAAGTCGCGGGCTGCACTATACGCTGGATTATCCCGACCGGTCGCCGGAGGCCCGCGATACGGTGCTGGTTCCATGAGGAAAGTCCGGACGGTTCCCGCCGGAGGGCTCCATTGAACGCAAATTCGATTCGGCGTGTCGCATCCGCCTTGAACCCATTCGGCCCATGTTAAGCATTGGGCGATGAGAATATGGTCATGAACGGCAAGGAGAATAAGGTGCTGCGGAGGCGCTTTGCGCGATGGCCGGCGGGAATCGCGCTGTTGATCCTGGCCGGCGCATGCACGGCGATCCCCTCGGCGACCCCGGTCCGTGTCGCGGCTGCGCCTGTGGCGCCTCCGCGCCCGGCCTCGCCGCCTCCCCCGCCACCGGCGTTCAGGCCTGCGCCGCCGGCTCCGGCGAGCCAGCCATCCCCGGCGCTCGTCTCCATCATCGAAACGCTGGGCCGCAATTTCAATGGCTCGGTCGGTATCGCGGTCGAGCGTGTCGATGCCGGCTGGACCGTCTCGCACAATGGCAACAAGCTGTTCCCGCAGCAGAGCGTCTCCAAGCTGTGGGTCGCGATGACGATGTTCGACGCGATCGATCGGGGCAAGGTCACGCTCGATCAGTCGGTGATGATCCGGCCGAGCGACCTCACCTTGTTCCATCAGCCGATGGCGGCGCTGGTCAAGGGCGAGGGCTACCAGACGACGCTGCGCGACCTATTCAACCGCGCGATGACGCAGAGCGACAATACCGCGAATGATTCGGTGCTGCGCACGGTAGGCGGGCCCAATGCGGTGCGCGGCTATCTCGCGCGGCGCTTCTTTGGCCCGGAGACCATCCGCTTCGGCCCGGGTGAGCGGCTGTTGCAGAGCCAGACCGCCGGCCTGAGCTGGTCGCAGGAAATGTCGCAGGGCCGGCGTTTCTATACCGCGCGCGCCAACCTGCCACGATCAGCGCGCGAAAAGGCGCTCGATACCTATCTGGCCGATCCGATCGACGGCGCCGCGCCGCTTGCCGTCGTTCGCGCGCTCGCCAAGCTGCAAAAAGGCGACATGCTCTCGCCCGCTTCCACCAAATTGCTGCTTTCGACCATGAGCGAGGCGCGCACCGGCCCGCAGCGCATCAAGGCGGGGGTGCCGGCCGGCTGGGTCTATATGCACAAGACCGGGACCGGACAGGATCTGGGCGCGCGGTCGACCGGCTATAATGATGTCGGGATCATGACCGCGCCGGATGGCACCAGCTATGCGATCGCGGTGATGATCGGCGAGACCACGGTCACGGTGCCGCAGCGCTGGGAGCTGATGCAGTCCGTTGCGCGTTCGGTCGCGGCGCTGCACCGGAAATAGACGCGCAACAGGGACGATTGCGCGCGCCGGCGCGCGGCGATTGACCCCCGGTCGCCGGATGCCTTATCGCCATGCGGATGCCCGCACTTGCGCCCTCGCTCGCGATCGTGATCGTGAACTATCGGACGGCGGATTTCGTGATCCGCGCCATGGATGCGCTGGCCCGGGAGCGCAGCGCGGCCGAGCCGTTCGAGGTCATCATCGTCGATGGTGCGTCCGGCGACGGTTCGGCGGAGCGGCTGGCCGCGCATTTTGCGGAGGCCGCATGGCGGGGCTGGGTGTCCGTTTTGCCGCTGGCGATCAATGGCGGGTTCGGCTGGGCCAATAATCAGGCAATATTGCAGCTGCTGCAACGCAGCGCGCCGCCCGACTATATTCATCTGCTCAATCCCGATGCGGTGGTGGAACCGGGCGCGGTGGCGGCCCTGCTCGCGGTGATCCGCAGCAATCCGCAAATCGGTGCAGTGGGGAGCCAGCTGATCGAACCGACGGGTGAGGTTGCGGGCTCGGCTTTCCGCTTTCCGTCGGTCGGGCGCGAATTTCTGCGTGGTTGCGGCATCGCCCGGCTGGGGGCGTGGCTTGGGGTCGCGCCCACGCTCGTCGAGCGCGCCGAACCGGGGCCGGCCGACTGGCTGACCGGTGCCAGCGTGATGGTCCGCAGCGCGGCGCTGCGCGAAACCGCTTTGTTCGATGACGGGTTCTTCCTCTATTTCGAGGAAGTCGAGCTGATGCACCGGATGGGCAAGGCCGGCTGGCAGATGTGGTTCGTGCCGGCGAGCCGGGTCATGCATATTGGCGGCGCCGCGACCGGTGTGGCGAGTGGAGGCCAGATCGCGGTGCGGCCCTATCCGGCCTATCATTTTGCATCGCGCCGGCGCTATTTCATGCTGACTGGCGGGCTGGCCGGGTTGCTCGCGGCCAATCTGGCATGGCTTGCGGGCCGGGTGCTGGGATATGTCGCGCGGCCACTGCTGGGGCGGCGGGGTGAGGCGGTCCCGCGCGAATTGCGGATGACGCTGCGCTATGGCTTCTGGCCGACATCCGGTGATCGCCGCCGCTCGCCCACGCGCTGGGATGCGCCGCCCGGACAGGAACCGGCCTGGAGACGCGAGGCCTCGTGAGCGGGGGACGTGGGCTCGGCCCGCCCCGGGGCCAGATCGTCCGTGAAGCCATGCTTTGCTGTCGCCGCTCGCGCTCTTGTCCGCTGCGGAACGCTCCATTGATTCGTGCTTTCAGGATGGCTATAGCGACGCCCTGAAGATGGCGGCCATTCAAGGGGTCGCCTTTTTCCGTTTGGGTCACCGCAGCCGGGTGGCCTGCTGACCAGAAAGGACAAGGCTCATGTCGATCACGCCGCTCATGCCCGTTTATCCCCGGTGCGATGTGCGTCCCGTGCGCGGCGAGGGCTGCTATCTGATCGGCGAGCGCGGCGAGCGCTATCTGGATTTTGCGAGCGGCATCGCCGTCAACGCGCTGGGCCATGGCCATCCGCATCTGGTGAAGGCGATTGCGGATCAGGCGGCAACGCTGATGCACGTCTCCAACCTCTACGGCTCGCCGCAGGGGGAGGCGTTTGCGCAGCGCATCGTCGATCACAGCTTTGCCGATACGGTGTTCCTCACCAATTCGGGCGCCGAGGCGGTCGAGTGCGCGATCAAGACGGCGCGGCGCTACCATTTTGCCAATGGCGATCCGCAGCGCCACAAGCTGATCACCTTCCGCAACGCCTTCCACGGCCGCACGCTCGGCACGATCAGCGCAACCAATCAGTCCAAGATGCGCGATGGCTTCGAGCCGCTGCTGCCCGGCTTCGATTATGCGACGTTCAACGACCTGGACGGCGCGCTGGCGCTGATCGACGATGAGACCGCGGGTTTCCTGGTCGAGACGGTGCAGGGCGAAGGCGGGCTCACGGCCGGCACGCCGGAGTTTATCAAGGGCCTGCGCGCGGCCTGTGATGCGCATGGGCTGCTGCTGGTGCTGGACGAGGTGCAATGCGGCTATGGGCGCACCGGCAAGTTCTTCGCGCATGAACATTATGGCATCGCGCCGGATATCATGGCGGTCGCCAAGGGCATTGGCGGGGGCTTCCCGCTCGGCGCCTGCCTTGCCAGCGAGGAAGCGGCCAAGGGCATGGGTTTCGGCACCCACGGTTCGACCTATGGCGGCAATCCGCTGGCCTGCGCGGCGGGCATGGCGGTGCTCGACGTGATGCTGGCCCCCGGCTTCTTCGACGAGGTCGCGCGCAAGGGCGAGCGACTGCGCGGGGCGCTGGAGCAACTCATCCCCAATCATGACGGTGTGTTCGAGGAGGTGCGCGGGCTTGGCCTGATGCTCGGCCTCAAGCTCAAGCCGGCGGTGGAGGCCCGTGATTTCGTGGCGCATCTGCGCGACAATCACGGCTTTCTCGCAGTCTCGGCAGGGGAGAATGTCGTGCGCATCCTGCCGCCGCTGGTGATTGAGGAAAGCCACATTGCCGAGGCGATCGAGAAGCTCTCGGCCGGTGCGGCGAGCTACAAGGTCGCCGAGTCGGTCGCCTGAGCGCGAGTCAATGCTCCTGCGGATGCAGGAGCCAGGGCCCGGTGGCGGATTCAGGCTGCCCCGGGTTCCTGCTTTCGCAGGAATACTGGAAAGTCGAAAAATGATGACGAGACATTTCCTCAACCTGTCCGATGCCGGTGGCGATGCTGTCGCCGCGATGCTTGCCGACGCGATCGACCGCAAGGCGGCGCGGGTCGCGGCGGGCCTGCCCAAGGGCGCGGCCGACAAGGATGCGCCGCTCGCCGGGCGGACGCTGGCGCTGATCTTCGAGAAAAATTCGACCCGCACGCGCGTGTCCTTCGACATGGCGATCCGCCAGCTCGGCGGCACGTCGATGGTGATGGATGCGGGCTCGATGCAGATCGGCCGGGGCGAAACCGTGGCCGATACGGCGCGGGTGCTCAGCCGCATGGTCGATGCGATCATGATCCGCACCGATGACCATGCCAAGATCGAGGAAATGGCGGCTCATGCCACCGTACCGGTCATCAACGGCCTGACGGACCTTTCCCACCCATGTCAGATCGTCGCGGATCTGCTGACGGTGATCGAGCATGGTCTCGCGCTGCCGGGCAGCCAGTGGGCCTGGCTGGGCGATGGCAATAATGTGCTGCACTCGATCATCGAGGCGGCCGGGCTGTTCAAGTTTGATGTGCGCATGGGCGTGCCGCAGGGCTATGAGCCCGATCCCCGCTTTGCCGCGCAGGCCGAGCAGCAGGGGGCGACCGTCACGCTCCACCGCGATGCGGCGCAGGCTGTGGCAGGCGCGGACGTCGTCGTTACCGATACCTGGATTTCGATGGGGCAGCCCGGCGGCGAGGCGAAGCTGCAGGCGATGATGCCCTATCAGGTGACGACGGCGCTGATGGCGCAGGCCAAGCCGAGCGCGCGCTTCCTCCACTGCCTGCCCGCTCATCGCGGCGAGGAGGTGACGGAAGAGGTGATTGACGGTCCCCGCTCGCTCATCTGGGATGAGGCCGAGAACCGGCTGCACGCGCAAAAGTCGATCCTGCTGTGGGCATTCGGCCTGCTCGCTTGAGCTGACAGGCTTGCCGGGCGGCCGGCGGCTCCTATCTGGAACAGGACGGGGCCATGGCGGACCCCGCACAAGGATGATCTATGGCAAGACTGGCGCGATCTTTCAGTGACGAGGCGTTCGGCTTCACCATCCCGGCGCGCCATGTGCGCGGGCGGATGGTGCGGATCGGCGGGGCGCTGGACGATGTTCTCTCGGCGCATGCCTATCCGCCGGTCATCGAGCGGCTGGTGGCCGAGGCGCTGGTGCTCGCCAGCCTGCTCGGCGCGATGCTGAAGGATGATGCAGGCCAGCTCACCTTGCAGGCGCAGACCGAGCAGGGCGCGGTTTCGCTGCTGGTGGCGGATTATCAGGCCGGTGCCGTGCGCGGCTATGCGCAATATGATGCCGATCAGCTGGCCGAACTGGGGCCGGAGCCGACGCTGTTCGGTCTGTTCGGCAAGGGCTATCTCGCCATCACATTCGATCAGGCGACGACGAAGGAGCGCTATCAGGGCATCGTGCCGTTGGAAGGAGCGAGCCTTGGCGCGGCGGCGGAGCATTATTTCGCGCAGTCCGAGCAGATTCCCAGCCTCGTCCACATCGCCGTGCAGCAGGATGGCGAGGGCGGCTGCGTTGGCGCGGGGCTGTTGCTGCAGCATCTGCCCGACGGCGAGGTGGGGCGCGAGCGGCTCCATGCGCGGCTTGACCATCCGGACTGGGAGCATGCCGAGATCATGGCGCGCACACTGACCGATGGCGAACTGACCGATCCGGCGCTGCCGCTGACCGATATCGTCTGGCGGCTGTTTCACGAAGAGGCGGAGATCCGGGTGTTCAACCCGATTGCGCTGCACAAGGGCTGCCGCTGCGATGCGGGGCATATCCGCTCCGTGCTCGGCCGATTCGGTCCGGAGGAGCGCGGCGAGATGGCGGATGAGCGCGGCGTCATCGGCGTCGATTGCGCGTTCTGCTCGCGGTTGTTCGAGGTGACGCTGGCGGAGCTTCCCGGCGGAAACTGAGGGCCGCGGGCAGGCATGGCGGACGGCCCGGCCATGGCTGATGCCCTCCACATTACGACGAGTCGTGCTTTTTTCTCGCCATAATGTCATATTATGCTCACATGGCAGGTGAAATGCTGCGGCGCGGGCAACGGACAATGCGAGGGGCGATGATAGGCAAAGGATTAGGCTTGTCGGGAATCATGCTGGGCATGGCGTGCTCGGCAGCCGCATTGGCACAGCCGGCCAATTACACAGCGCTGGGTCTGCTGGAGCGCGGCGAATGGGAACTGGCCGAACATGGACATCCCGGCAAGGCGCGGCGGGTGTGCCTTGGCGATCCGGCGCAATTGCTTCAGCCCCGCCACCCCGGCCGTCAATGCAAGCGGTTTGTCCTGGAGAATAGCGCGCGCCGGGTGGCGATCACCTATGATTGCGGACAGGCCGGGCAAGGCCGCACGACGCTGCGCGTGGAGACAGGGCGGCTGGTGCAGATCGATTCGCAAGGCGTTGCGGCCGGCGCGCCTTTCGCCATGACTATCGAGGGTCGCCGGGTGGGGGTATGCAAGGCCGCGCCTTAGCCATTGGGATATTGCGGCGGATGCTGGCGCGCGGATGAGAGCCGCATTGGGCTTGCCGCGCTTGCTGATTCGCCCATAGCGACGTTTCAATAGTGCTTTTCCGTCCTTTTGGCCTGCTCATCCCATATAGATACCGGGCGGAACCCATGTTGTGAGCTGCGCCATGGCGGTCATGATTGGGGGGCAGGCGCGGTTCCCGCAGGCGCGAACAGGCGCCGCGCCGGCATGGCGATAATCCTTACCGTGGCGCAATGACGCAAATTGCGCTAGCGGGCGGCCATGGCTTCTGAACAACCTATCGCCGTCGTCCTGATTTCAGGCGGGCTCGATTCCATGGTCGTCGCCGGACTTGCCCGTGAGGCGGGCTTTCGGATCGCGGCGCTCACCATCGACTATAACCAGCGTCACCAGATTGAACTGGAGGCTGCGAACCGCGTTGTGGCGGCCGTCGGCGCGGAGCGGCATGTCGTGCTTCCGCTCGATCTCTCGCTGTTCGGCGGATCGGCGCTGACCGCCGATATCGCCGTGCCCAAGGATGGCGTTGGCGATGATATTCCGATCACCTATGTGCCCGCACGCAACACGATCTTCCTGTCGCTCACGCTCGGCTTTGCCGAGGTGGTCGGCGCGCGCCATATCTTCATTGGCGTCAATGCGCTGGATTATTCGGGCTATCCCGATTGCCGGGCCGAATATATCGCGGCGTTCGAGGCAATGGCCGCGCTGGCGACTCGCGATGGCGTGGAAGGCCGCGCCGTGCGGATCGAAGCGCCGCTCCAGCATATGACCAAGGCGCAGATCGCACTGGAGGCCGATCGCCTCGGGCTCGACGCGGGCATGAGCTGGTCATGCTATGATCCGACGCCGGAGGGGCTACATTGCGGCCTGTGCGATAGCTGCCGCTTGCGCGCCAGGGGCTATATCGAGGCGGGCCTGCCCGATCCGACGCGCTACGCCGTGCAGCCCTGATCGCCGCGCGATGAGCTACGCCGTCAAGGAAATGTTCCTCACCTTGCAGGGGGAAGGCATGCAGGCCGGGCGCCGCGCGGTGTTCCTGCGTTTTGCCGGGTGTAATTTATGGTCCGGCCGCGAGGCGGATCGCGCCAGTGCCATCTGCCAGTTTTGCGACACGGATTTCGTTGGCACGGATGGCGAGAATGGCGGACGATTCGCCAGTGCCGATATGCTGGCCGCTGCCGCCGCGGCGCTCTGGGGGAGCGAAAGCGGCGGGCGCTTCGTCGTCGTCACCGGGGGCGAGCCCATGCTGCAACTCGACAGTGCTGCCGTCGAGGCGCTGCACGCGGTCGGGTTCGAGATTGCCGTGGAAAGCAACGGCACGCTGCCCGCAACGCCGGGGATCGACTGGTTGTGCATCAGCCCCAAGGCCGGGAGCGAGGTCGTCCAGCGCACTGGCGGGGAACTCAAACTGGTCTGGCCGCAGGCGGGAATCGACCCGGTTGCGCTGCTGGACTGGGACTTTGCCCATTTCCTCGTCCAGCCGATGGATTGCGGCGAGGAGAGTGCCAATGCCGCAGCGCGCGAGGCGGCGATCGCGCTGGTGATGCGCGACAGCCGCTGGCGCCTGACGCTCCAGACTCACAAGCTGCTCGGGCTGAAATAGGGCGATTATTCGGCGGCGACGGTCTCCGCGTCCGGGCTGTCTTCGTCGGAGGTCCCACGCGGCGCGGCGGGGCGACTGACATTGCTGGCGTTGCCGGGCGTGCCGATGCCATTGGCCCTGACCGCGTCGAGATCGGTCATCGAATCATTCACCGTGCCGTCGACCACATCCATGTCGCGCATCTCGACCGCATTGCCGGCGGCCTCGTTGCTGCCGCCGCCGCCACAGCCGGCGAGCAGCAGGCAGGGCAGGGCGCATAGGGCCATGGTGCGCAGGGCGGGCATCCTGCGGCGAAGGTCGGGGTGAGGCATCTGTGTTTTCTCCCAATGGCGCGATCGTTCGTCTGCCTGGCGCGACCCGCGGAACGACCGCAAAGCGCGGACCCTAGAGCATTTCAAAGTCGGATGGAAAGACAGGACGACTCGGAAAATAGGGTTGGTAAAAGACGGTCTCGATCTTGAGGCGAACCGGGGCGCCAGCTCTCGTGACGTCATGGCTGTCGCTCAACAGATAGGCGTGCTTGGCGCGGCCGCTCAAGGGGCTGGCGGCGCCGGCGCGCCGGACGGTGTCTGGATTGCGTGGAGCATGGCTTGAGCATGGGCCCGTAGCGCCGCATCGACGACCGTCATGTCTGCCGGTTTGCCGAGCGCGGCAAGGCTGGTGACGCCAAAAGAGCGGATGCCACATGGCACGATGCCGTCATAATGGGTGAGATCCGGCGCGACGTTGATCGCCAGACCGTGCAGCGTCACCCATTTGCGCACGCGCACGCCGATGGCGGCGATCTTGGCTTCGCCGCCCCTGTCATCATGCGACCAGACGCCGATCCGTCCGGCAGCGGTCCATGCTGGCACGTCAAGATCGGCCAGCGCCGCGATCACCCATTGCTCGACGGCCTGAACGAACCGGCGAACATCGCGCCCGCGCCGGCCCAGATCGAGATTGAGATAGACGACGCGCTGGCCGGGGCCATGATAGGTATATTGCCCGCCGCGCCCGGTCTCGTGCACGGGGAAGCGTGGCGCAATGAGGTCGCTCGCTACGGCGCTGGTGCCGGCGGTGTAGAGCGGCGGATGTTCGATGAGCCAGATGCGCTCGCGGGCGGTCCCGGCGGCAATGGCTTCGGCGCGTTGCGTCATGTCCGCTACGCTGGCGGCATAATCGAGGAGGCCGGGCTCGACCCGCCATTCGATCGCCTCCAGGTCCGGCGCCGGGAGCGGCGGGAAAACATCCTCTGTCATGATCGCTGTCATCGTGGAGCCGACATGTGGGTTGCGACCAATTTTGGCAAGGGCCGATGCGACGCTGGCCCTCGCCGCGGAATATCCCTATCGAGCGCTCGATGTGGAGCGCACACCAGTGAACAAGATCGATTTCAATCTCGTCTGGGACGATGCCCGGGCCATGGCTCGCGGCAATCGGGATTTGCTGACCGCGATTGCCGGCATGTTCCTGCTGCTGCCAAGCATTGTGGCGGGTCAGTTCAGCCGGATGCCGCCGCCGCTGGCGACCGGTGCCGCGCCGGAGGCGGCCATGGCCCGCCTGATGGAATATGCGACGCTCAACTGGCCGGTGCTGGTCGTGCACAGTCTGGTCACGGCGTTCGGCATTCTGGCGATGCTCGCACTGCTGCTGCGCACCGAGCGGCTGACGGTGGCGCAGTCGCTCCATGCCGCGCTGCTGGCGCTGCCGGTCTATATTCTCGCGGTCATCGTGCAGCGTTTCGGGGTGATGTGTGGCCTGACGCTCTTCTTCCTGCCCGGCTTTTACCTGCTGGGCCGGCTCGCGCTGATCGCGCCGGTGGCGGTGGTGGAGCGACCCGGGAATCCGCTCATCATGCTGCGCCGCAGCGCCGAATTGACGTACGGCAATGGCTGGCGGATCTTTGTGATGCTGGCCACCGTGTTTCTGGCGGCGACGGCGATCGGGATAGCGGTGACCTCGGTGGTCGGCGTGCTGGCCAGCCTGTTACTGTCCACCGAGCTGGCCAATCTGGCGGTGGCCATCGTCTCGGGTCTGGTGGAGACGACCATCGGCCTCGCCATCATGCTGGTGACCGCCGCACTCTATCGCGCTGCGTCGCGCCCGGCAGGCGCACGGCGCGCCTGACGGACGGGCAGCGGGGCCTTCTCCGGATCAGGCCCAGGTGACGCGGGGCGGCAGGCTCATCAGGATCGCGTCGATATTGCCGCCGGTCTTGAGGCCGAACAGCGTGCCGCGGTCATGGACGAGGTTGAACTCGACATAGCGGCCGCGCCACTCAAGCAGATCGGCTTCTTCCTGCGCGGTCCATGGCAGGCCCATGCGGCGGCGCACCAGCTGCGGGAAGACATTCAGAAACGCCTCGCCCACCGCGCGGGTGAACGCGAAGTTCGCGTCGAAATCGCCTTCGAGATGATCGTAGAAGATGCCGCCTACGCCGCGGTGCACCTGCCGGTGGGGAATGTAGAAATAATCATCCGCCCATTGCTTGAAGCGTGGATAATAGGCCGGGTCATGCGGATCGCAGGCGGCCTTGAAGGCGGCGTGGAAATCAGCGGTGTCGTCCGCATAGGCGATCGGCGGATTGAGATCCGCTCCGCCGCCGAACCAGCGCTTCGTGGTGACGAGGAAGCGGGTGTTCATGTGCACGGCCGGCACATGGGGATTGGCCATATGCGCCACCAGGCTGATGCCGGTCGCGAAGAAGCCGGGATCATCCTGCGCGCCGTGGATGGTCTTGGCGAATTCAGGAGAGAAAGTGCCGCCCACGGTCGAGACGTTGACGCCGACCTTCTCGAAGACCTTGCCTTTCATGACGCCGCGCACGCCGCCGCCGCCGCCGCCTTCTTCCATCGGCCCGGCCTTGGTGCCATCGCCTTCGCGCCACCAGCCCAGATAATCGAAGGTGGCGTCGCTGCCGGCCTCGCGCTCGATCGCCTCGAATGCGCCGCAGATCCGATCCCGAAGGTCCTCGAACCATGCCCGTGTGGCCAGTTGTTGTTCGTCCAGCATCATCGTCCCGTCATCATCATATGTGGACCTTTCCCATGCCGCGTGCCCTGTCCTGCCGCCTTGACGTGAATCAAGTCGCGGCGGCCGGAGGATCATGCGGGAAGAGATCCGTTTGCCTGAGCGCTTCCCCCAGCGCGATGCCAGTTGCGACCGCCAGGTTCAAGGAGCGAAAGCCCCTGGCCATGGGAATCCGCACCCGCAGGGCCGCGCGGGCATGCAGCTCGGGAGGCAGGCCGGCGCTTTCCCGACCCATCAGGAGAATGTCGTCGGGACGAAAGCGGGCATCGGTGAGTCGGGTCTCGCCGGCGCTTGTGAGCGCGACGAGCCGGGCGCCGGCGCCAAGGCGGGCCTGCGCGAAGGTGTCGAAATCGGGATGACGGGTGACGTCGACATGGCCGCCATAATCCATGGCGGCGCGCTGGAGCTGCTTGTCCGACGCCGGAAAACCGCAGGGCAGGATGATGTCGACCGGGATATCCCAGCAGGCGGCAAGCCGCAGGATGGTGCCGACATTGCCGGCGATATCGGGTTGGTGAAGGGCGATGCGCATGACCTGACCCCTAACGGTAAAGCGGCGTTCGTCCCAGTCGTGTCATGGGGCTGCAAAAAAGCTGTGGCGGCAAGGAAATTGAAGGTTGGCAAATCGCCGCCAAGGGCGCTATCAGGCGCCCGAACGCGCCCAGGGGGTTCCTGGCGCGCGGTTGTCGTATGGTCCCCGCCGGGCGGTCTGTTTTCCTGACATGAACAGGGAGCGGAACTGGCTATGACAGGGCTGAAGGCGACAGCCGATCCGAGGTTCGAGCCCGGCGCACATCAGCGCCGATCGCCGGGCAAAGGGAGGCAATGAGGAACGCATGGCCACTGAAGTGCAAGGAACGGAAGCTGTCGTGAGTGAAGGCGAGGGCGTTCGCCGCCGCGACTTCATCAACATCGCGGCCGTGAGTTTCGCGGGCGTCGGCGGTGTTGCCGTCCTCGCGCCGCTCATCAACCAGATGAACCCCAGCGCGGACGTGCTGGCGCAGGCGACCACCGAGGTGGACCTCTCGTCGATCGAGGAGGGGCAGGCCATCAAGGCCGTGTATCGCTCGCAGCCGCTGTTCGTGCGCCATCTGAGCGCCAAGGAAATCGCGGAAGCCGATGCGGTCAACATCGCCACGCTGCGCGATCCGCAGACGCTGGAGCAGCGCACGGTCGACGGCAAGAAGCAGTGGCTCATCACCATGGGCGTCTGCACGCATCTGGGCTGTGTGCCGCTGGGTGCCGGCGAAGGCGAGAATCGCGGCGAATATGGCGGCTATTTCTGCCCGTGCCACGGTTCGTCCTATGATACGGCCGCGCGCATCCGCAAGGGTCCGGCGCCGAAGAACCTCGTGGTTCCGCCGTATAAATACACCTCCGAAACCGCTGTTCTTGTAGGCTGAGGATAAAGATAATGAGCTTTCCCTGGGCTGAGCATTACACTCCCAAAAATCCCGTGATGAAGTGGGTCGACGAGCGCCTGCCGCTCCCCCGCCTCGTCTACAACGCGGTTGGCGCGGGCTATCCGGTGCCGCGCAACCTCAATTATTTCTGGAACTTCGGCGTGCTTGCCGGCGTGGCGCTGACCATTCAGCTCGTCACCGGCATCATTCTGGCGATGCACTATGCGGCGAATGCCGGCATCGCGTTCGACTCGGTCGAGCATATCATGCGCGACGTGAACTCGGGCTGGCTGATGCGCTATGCGCACGCGAACGGCGCGAGCTTCTTCTTCATCGTCGTCTATCTCCACATTTTTCGCGGTCTTTTCTATGGCTCCTACAAGGCGCCGCGCGAGATGGTGTGGCTGCTCGGCATCGTCATCTTCCTGCTGATGATGGCCACGGCCTTCCTTGGCTATGTGCTCCCCTGGGGCCAGATGAGCTTCTGGGGCGCGCAGGTCATCACCGGGCTGTTCGCGGCGATTCCGGTGGTCGGCGAGCCGATCCAGACCTGGCTGCTCGGCGGTTTCGCGCCCGGCAACGCCTCGCTCAACCGCTTCTTCTCGCTCCACTATCTGCTGCCGTTCGTGCTGGCCGGTGTCATCATCCTGCACATCTGGGCACTGCACATTCCGGGTTCGTCGAACCCGACCGGCGTGGAAGTGAAGGGGCCGCAGGATACGGTGCCGTTCCATCCCTATTATACGGCCAAGGACGGGTTCGGCCTCGGCATCTTCCTGATCATCTTCGCGCTGGTGCTGTTCTTTGCGCCGAATTCGATGGGCCATCCGGATAATTATATCGCGGCCAACCCCATGTCGACGCCAGCGCACATCGTGCCTGAATGGTATTTCTGGCCATTCTACGCGATCCTGCGCGCCTTCACGATGGATCTGACGATTCCGTTCACCGGCATCGTGATCATCGAGGCCAAGCTGCTCGGCGTGATGGCGATGTTCGCCTCGATCCTGCTGCTGTTCTTCCTCTCGTGGATCGACACGTCGCCGGTTCGCTCGGGCAAGTATCGGCCGCTGTTCAAGAAGTTCTTCGTGCTGCTCGTGATCGACGTGCTGATCCTGGGCTATTGCGGCGGTGCGCCGGCCGAAGAGCCCTTCGTGATGATCAGTCAGCTCGCGGCGGCCTATTATTTCGCGCATTTCCTGATCATTCTGCCGATCATTGCATCGATCGAGCGGCCCGATCCGCTGCCCGGTTCGATCACCGAGGCTGTGCTCGCGAAATCAACGCACACACATGACGATGCAGCCAGCCCGGCGTCCGCCGCCGCGGCCGCTGAATAAGGGGGCATAGCAATGGTTCGTTTCCTCGGCGGTCTCGTCGGCCTGTTTTTCGCAGGCATGCTGCTCCTGAGCTTCATCTGGGGCGCAGTCAGCTATGTCAGCGACCCGCCTGCCGCCACGGCGGAGCAGGAGTTCCACAAGCATCCCATACAGGTGGCGTGGAGTTTCAACGGTCCGTTCGGCAAATATGACAAGGCGCAGCTCCAGCGCGGCTTCCAGGTCTATTCGGAAGTCTGCTCGGCCTGCCACTCGCTGCATCAGGTGACGTTCCGCAGCCTGGCCGACCTTGGCTATAACGAAGCCGAGATCAAGGCGATCGCCAAGGCCCGTCAGGTGCCCGCGATCGATCCGAATACCGGTGAGGCCACCACCGCTCCGGGTGCGCCGGCGGACAAGTTCCCGCTGGTCTACCCCAATGACGTGGCGGCACGGGCGGCTAATAACAGCGCCATTCCGCCGGATCTTTCGCTGATGGCGAAGGCGCGTCATGATGGCTCCAACTATATCCACTCGATTCTGGTGGGCTATCAGGACCAGCCGGCCGAACTGCTGCGCAAGTTCCCGGATGCGAAGACCGGCGAAGGGCTGCATTACAACCCCTATTTCGCCAACCTCAATCTGGCGATGGCGCCACCGCTGTCGGCCGAAGGTCAGGTGACCTATGCCGAGGGCCAGCCCAAGCCGACGGTCGACCAGATGGCGCAGGACGTCTCGGCCTTCCTGACCTGGGCGGCTGAGCCCAAGATGGAAACGCGCAAGAGCACGGGTCTGGGCGTGTTGATCTTCCTGCTCTTCGGCACGGTGCTGGCCTATATGGCCTACCAGAATATCTGGTCCACCAAGGAGCATTGATCCGGATCGCGTGACGCGGCTGCGTCATGCCCGGCGGAGATAAAGAAGGGCGGGTCCGATGGGCCCGCCCTTTTTTGCGCCTGCTGCGCGGATGCTTCCGGTCAATGGGCCGGAGCCGGCTTGATCCGGTTACGGTGCGATCGGGGCGGGGTGCTCCTCCTCGGCGTCTCCAACGAGGCGCAGCGCGGTGAACGCTTTTTCAAGCTTGTGGCCAATGGATTGAGACGGATCGAAAAAATTCCGCCGGAGCCGCCGCGCCGCGCCGACCGCATCATTATAGGCAACGGGATCGATGATCGCATGTTCGATGCACCGGGCATAGGATGTCCAGTCATCCGGCGTGGCTTCGAACGCTGCCTCGCGGATCAGGCTGAGAGCCTGACAGACCTGCGATGTGACGACGGGTCTTCCGCTCAGCACGGCTTCGATCGCCACCTTGTTGAGCCCTTCAACGAACTCCGACCGGGTGGGGACGACCACGAGGTGTGTCTGGGCGAGCGCCTCGATGACCTGATCGCCCGAACAATGACCATATGTCGAAACGACATCGGCAAGGCCAAGCCTCTCAATCTCGGCCCGAAGCTCGCCCAATGCGCCGCCATCGCCAAGATAAGCGAGGGTCACGCGATAGCCTTTGTCCCGAAGCCAGCAAAAGGCGCGCAGGAGGTCGAAAATGCCCTTGTTTCGCTCCATGCGCCCCAGAAAAGTGAGCGAAAACACCTCGTCCGAGGGCCGGATATCCAGTATCCGGTCAAAACGATCTCGACGCCACTGCGGGATGAACGCCGCGCCCTGAGGCGGTTTCGAGCGGCACAGCCGCCACGATTGATCAATGATCTCTTGCGAGACCCCAAGCAGATAATCACATCCCCAGCGGATGAAGAGGCTGTCAGCCTTCAGTAGCAGGCGCTTGAAACCTTTTGGCTTCTCCAGATCACTGAAGAAGGCGACGTGCATGACGTTGATAACTTTTATGCGATATAATTTCGCGACAAAAAGGAACGGAAAGAATATTCTCCGATCGCTTACAACGGCGACATCCGGCTTATAAGTCAGGCATCTTTTGAGAAGGATGGCGGAACTGACCATCCAGTCCACATAATATTTCACGCCGCTCCGCCCGGCTGGGATCTGAATATTCTCAACACGGATAGAGGCGTCCTGTACGGAAGCGCCTACACGAGATGTTGAAATGAACAGCCCCTCGTGGCCCGCCCTATTCACGAAATCGAATATCGATCCCGAATAGGTTTTTGCGACCTCTGTTTCGACGTCGACCTGCTTGCTCCAGCTCTCGTAAGACCCGACCAAATCACCCGCGGCGGCGACATAAAACACGCGAACACCGCTTCGCTTTGGTGCGGATTTCTCGGAGAAATCGGGCATCTAATATCTGTCCTGACAGGCTGGGCGTGAAGATGACGCGCAATCGCGCTCCGATTATGGATCGGCCGAAAAGGTGTATCAAGGCCGCGTTGCAAACGGGTTGATGTTATGATCAAGTAGAGCGCGATGTTTTGTGTCGCTGGCCCAGATCGCGATGTCGGCCCGGCCGGCGGGCGATGCGGCCAGGAACGTCCCGGGGGGGAATGATGGCAAACGCACTGCAGAAAGCCTGGAACCTGTGCGTGATGGCGCTGGTTCGCCCTTATACGCGGCGCGAACTGCCCGGCTGGGGGCGTCTCTATCAGGCGCTGGTCGGCGGTTTCGATCATAATGCGCGATGGGCGGGGCTGGGGCAGGTCTGGGTTCGGGGCAAGCTGCATGGCTATGAGATGCCGATCGATCTTGCATCGTGGAGCAACCGCCAGACCTATTTCCTCGGCCGCTATTATGACAGCCAGAATCAACTGGCGATCAAGGCGCTCGTGGGGCCGGGCGACACGGTGGCGGATATCGGCGGGAATGAAGGCATGATCTCGCTGATGGCCGCGCATATGGTGGGGCCGCAAGGAAAGGTCATCACATTCGAGCCCAATCCGGGGCCGCGCGCCAGGATGGAGCAGTCCCTGCGGCGCAACAAGATTGATTGGGTCGATCTGAGACCGCTGGGCCTGTCAGACGAACCAGCCATCCTCACGCTCTCCATTCCACGCGTCAACTCGGGTGAGGGGACGTTTGGCCAATCCGCCTATGAGGCGGAAGACACGACCACTATTGAGGTGCCCGTGTCGGTCGGTGATCGCGAACTGGCGGAGGAGACTCCGCGGTTCATCAAGATTGATGTTGAAGGTTTCGAACTTCATGTGCTGCGTGGCCTGCGCGAGACATTGGTGCGGGCAAAGCCGATCGTCACGATCGAGATCATCAGTCAACATCTGGCGCATGCCGGCACGACGGCGAGCGAGGTTGCGGCCGAATTGCTGAGTGCGGGCTATCGTGGCTGGAAAATGGGCTATTCTGGCCGGGGGGCGACATTACGCGTCACATTGCAGCCGGTGGAAAGCTTTGCCGATGATGTCTGGGCGGACTTCCTCTGGGTTCATCCTGAGGACCCGCTGTTCGATCAGGTCGAGAGGCGGCTGGCGCGGACGGGCCTGTCCTGACCGGTGACCGGGCAGGCGACTCGTCCGCTGGCGGACAGAGGCATGCAGCGTCGTTGTGGATGGCCGCTACGGCGGGAGGCGGCGCAACGGCCCCCTACCGGCCGGCAATCGTCAGGCGAGCCAGCTTGTGACCATGGGGGTGATGACGTCGTCCACCATCTGCTGGCGCGTGTGGACGGGGCGCCAGCCCAGTAGCTGCACGGCATCGCTGGCATCATAATGCGCCTTATGGGCTTTGCAGGCCCAGTCATGCAGAGATGATGCCCGGCGATTGGGGTGACGGATGACGGTCTTGAGCGTTTCCTTGCCGAGATCGGCCAGCCAGTAGCGCCACGGCGCGCGCGAGATTTGCTTGACCCTGGCGCCCGCAATCTCCTCATAAATTGCCACATAATCTCGAGCGCTCAGCAAGGGCGGGCTGGACAGAACGAACTGGCGCCCGTCGATGCCGGGCACTTCGGCTGCCAGCGCAAGTGCTTCGGCGACGTCCGCGACGCCGACGAGCGGAAGGACATTGCGCCCGTCGCCCCAATATTCCACACGGGTCTCGCCCGAGAAACGGCCGATGCCGAGATGAGCGGGGGGGCTGCCTGCGCCGATCACGATGGCCGGGCGCATCACCACCAGCGGCAGGTCCAAGGTGCGCAGGAGGGCCTCGCAAGCCGCCTTGGAGCGGGCGTAGAGATTGCGCTGCGCGATCGCGGGGTCCAGCGGGGTTGCGGCGTCGATGGTCTTGCGGGGATCAGCCGAGGCGTAGGAATCGATCGTGCCGGTATAGATGAAGCGCTTGACGCCGGCCACCAGCGCGGCTTCCCCGAGCACCCGCGTGGGCGCGATGTCGCCATCGACATAATCCTGCCAGCGCTGGCCATCACATTTGGCGAGATGATAGACGGTGTCGATCCCGGCAAGCGCGCGCTTCGCCGTTTCGGCATTGCCGTGCGAGCCGCCCATGATTTCGACCGGCATATCGGAGAACTGGAAAGCGGCCGCTGTCGCGCTGCGCGAGAGGATGCGGACGTGATGGCCACGCGCGCAGAGCGTCTCGACCAGCTTGCGACCGATGAAGCCAGTGGCGCCGACGACGAGAATGCGCGGTGTGCCGAGCGGCCGGGGCATGGCGGGCACGGCGGCGGCCGCCACGGCCTTGCCAGCGCCCGCGACGCTGGCGATGGCCTCGCAGGTGCGCATGATGCCAACGGCGAAACCGCAGCCATGGCGTGGATCAGGCGCGCTCACATCCTCGTAGAAGCAGGCGATGCTGCGCAGGATCGAGCTATCGAAGGGATCGATGCCCGGCTGCCGGGTGATGGCGCGATGGAAGCGGCGCCGGAAGGCGCTATTGGCCTGCCGCGCCAGCGAGGTCGCCATGCCTCGGGCAATTTGCCAAGCTTCGATGGCCGGATTCGCTGAGGCGGTTTTGCTCAATGTGCCGAAATCGCGCCCGAAATCGTAGAAGATGCTGCCTCCCCGACCACGCACGAACAAGGTGCGATCCGACTGCCCGGGCATCGTCGAGATGGTGACGGAGGCCGCTGCCGGCCCTGCCACGCCGTTGGCCAGCCAGTGGCGCGGCAACTCGACGCCGGACGGCATGCGCGCCGGGTTGCTCGCGGTGGCCGACCGGATCTCGGGCGGGCCAACAAGATCGTGGATGAAGGCCACGGGATGGGGAGCCAGTTCCAGCAGGACATTGGCGGGTGCGGCGAGCATCCAGTTATCGAACGGCCCGAAATTCAGCTGCGGGAGATGATGGCGCCAATGGACCTCGATCGTATCGATACGGCCGATCTCGCCGGCCTTGATCGCTGTGCGCAACTCCTCGTAGCGATCGCCGAACAGGAAATTGTGATTGACGCCGACACTCAGCTTTCTGGCGGCCGCCTCCGCACACAGCAGCGCGCATGACTCGCTGTCGACGCCCATCGGCTTTTCGAGAAACACATGCTTGCCGGCCGCGATCATGGCCCGGGCGGCCGCGATATGATGGGCGGGCGGAAGCAGGATATGAACGACATCGCAGTCCGATGCGGCCATATCCTCGATCGAGCCGGCGGCATGCGCAAAGCCATAGCTCGCCGCGGCCTGCTGCGCTCGGCCCAGCGCTGCGTCCGCAACCATGTGAAGCGAAACGCCGGGCAGTCTGCGCACGGCGGTGGCGTGGGATTTGAGGATGAAACCAGCGCCGAGCATGCCGACTTTGAGAGAGGGAGCGGTCACGACAGGCTTTCTTTGATGGCGTTGCGCTTATATTCCATGATCCGTGTCTGCCCGGTCAATCGCCGCCAGAAATATTTGACCAGTCCGATGGTGTTGGCGACCTTGTGATAGAGGCTGAAGCGAGCCTCAAGCATGGCGTCGGACAGCGAGCGACCGCGCCGACGGCTGCCGATGGCCACCTTCAAGGCGCCTAGCGGATAGGCAAGCAGAAGGAGAAGCGAGGCGCCATCGGTCCACCACGCCGGCACAAAGGCGGCGAGCGGGAGGGCGATGCCCCAGACAATAGTTCTGAAAAACTCGCGGCGGCAATCATAGATGGGCGCGCCGCCATGCTTCATGTAGCGTTCCGCAAGCGCGTGACCGGCGCGCACGGAGCGCTTCCACCATTGGTCGAAGGCGGTGATGCAGGCATCATGCTCGGCCATCGGGCAATCAATCTTGGTGACGATGCGATCGGCCAACGCCAGCCGCACCCCGAACTCCGAATCCTCCCCGGCAATCATGCGTGGATCGAAGCCGCCTACCGACCGGAAATCGGCAGCGCGCACCATCATGATGCCGCCAAGGTCGCCGAAATCGCGGATGTCGCCAGTCGCGCTGAACCATTCCAGCGTGGCGAGGCGCGAATAGATATTATCCGGAGCGGCCTTTTCGTGGAGCTTGCCGACGACGACTGCGACGTCGGCGCGCTCATCCATCGTGCGGGCGGCGGCGGCGGGGAAGCTGCTCTTCAGGAGGCAGTCGCCGTCCAGAAAGAGCATATAGTCCATGTCCGGCCAGCGCGCGGTGAGGGCGGCAAATCCTTCGTTACGGCCGCGCGCCGCCGAGAGCGGGGTGGCGGGATCAAGCTCGACGACGAGATCGGCAAGGGCGGTGGCGATTGCCACGCTGTCGTCCTGCGAGGCGCTGTCGGCATAGACGCAGCGCAGGCCGGCGGCGCGCACGGATTGCAGCGAAGCCTCAAGGCGCTCGGCTTCGTTGCGGCCAATGACAACGCAGCCGATGCGCGCGGCATGGCTCACGGCGCCGGGCTGGCGTCGGTTGCCAGCAAGGTCCTGGCCCATGATTTCAGCTCTGCGCCCATGGCCGGGTCGCGCGCGGCGAGCGCGAAGTTTGCCTGCGCGAAGCCAAGCTTGGAACCGCAATCGAACCGCTCGCCATCGAATGTGACGCCGTGGAAAGGCTGCTTGCCGATCAGCCTGGCCATCGAGTCGGTCAACTGCACCTCGCCGCCCGCGCCGGCCTCCTGCGTGGCGAGCAGAGCCATCACCTCTGGCTGGAGGATATAACGGCCGGGCAGCATCAGGTTGGAGGGGGCGGTGCCGGGCGCCGGTTTTTCGACCAGCCCGCGCACCTGGGTGAGCACGCCGTCGCGCTCGCCCGGATCGATCACGCCATAGCTGGGCGTATCCGCCATCGGGACTTCCAGCGCGCAGACGAGGTTGCCGCCGACCTGGTCATATTGCGCGACCATCTGGGCGAGGCAGCCCTGCTCGCGGCCGATCAGCAACTCGTCGGGCAGGATGATCGCAAAGGGCTCGTCGCCGACGATATCGCGCGCGCACCAGATGGCGTGGCCCAAGCCGCGCGGCTCCTGCTGGCGCACGAAGATGGCGTTGCCTGGCGTGAGGCGGGTGCCTTCCAGCGCGGCCAGCGACTTGCCCCGGTCCGCCTGGATACGCTCCAGCTCATAGGCCATGTCGAAATGATCCTCGATGGCGTTCTTGTTGCGGCCGGTGACGAAGATCATCGTCTCGATGCCGGCTTCCAGCGCCTCGTCCACCGCATATTGGATGAGCGGTCGATCGACCACGGGCAGCATCTCCTTGGGCACCGCTTTGGTGGCCGGCAGGAAGCGCGTGCCCAGGCCCGCAACGGGGAAGATGGCTTTACGGATCGTCAATTACAGGCTCCCACTGTTCATTCGATACTGGTCTGAGCCGCTATGCGGCCTCGCCGTAAAAATCCCGATACCAGGCGACGAAACGCCCCAGGCCTTCGGTAAGCCTCACTTTGGGGGCATAGCCGGCGAGCTGATGCAGCTTGGTGATGTCCGCATAGGTGGCGGTCACGTCGCCGGGCTGCATCGGGCGCATGATTTTTTGCGCGGTCCGGCCCAGCGCGATTTCCAGCGTCTCGATCATGGTCATGAGGCCGACCGGATGGCTATCGCCGATGTTGAGGATACGGTTCTCGCCCCGGGGCGGCGCATGGTCGAGCGCGCCGAGAATACCGTCGACAATATCGTCGATATAGGTGAAGTCGCGGGCCATCTTCCCTTCGCCATAGACCTCGATCGGCTCGCCGCGCAGGATCTTTCGGGTGAAGCTGAAATAGGCCATGTCCGGCCGACCCCACGGGCCGTAGACGGTGAAGAAGCGCAGTCCGGTCTGTGGGAAGCCATAAAGGCCGGCATAGCTCTGGCTGATCAGTTCGCCGGCGCGCTTGGTGGCCGCGTAGAGCGAGGCGGGTATATTGACCGGATCATCCTCGCGAAAGCCCGCGCCGGCCAGCGGCCGGTCGCCATAGACGGAGCTGGACGAGGCATAGACGAGATGCGCGAAATCCGGTGCGTGGCGGCAGGCCTCTAGAATTGCGAGATGACCGGCTAGGTTGGAGCGCTCATAGGCGAAGGGTGCGTCCAGGCTGTAGCGCACGCCGGCCTGCGCGGCGAGGTGAACGACGCGGCGCACGCCATGCTCGCGCATGAGGCCGGCGACCTTGTCCGGATCGGCGATATCGCCCGCCACGAAACGGAAGCCTTGCTGCCCTGCCAGAGTGTCGAGCCGGGCGGCTTTCAGCGCCGGGTCGTAATAGGCATTGAGATTGTCGATGCCGATGACCGTCTCGCCTCGCGCCAGCAGGCGCTGCGCGGTGGCGTGACCGACAAAGCCCGCAGCCCCCGTGACGAGAATGGGCGCCGGGCGGGTCATCGACCGATGGCGGTGTAGGAAAAGCCCGCAGCCTCGACCGTATCGCGCGGATAGATGTTGCGCAGGTCGATGAACAGCGGGGCGTTGAGCAACGCCTTGGCCCGGTCAAGGTCTAGCGCGCGGAAGGCGTTCCATTCGGTGACGATCACCAGCGCGTCGGCGCCGTCCATCGCATCATAGGCATCGGCGCAATAGGCGATGTCCGGCAGATCCTTCTTCGCCTGCTCCATGCCTTCCGGATCATAGGCGCGGATGCTCGCCCCGGCATCCTGCAATGTCTGCACGATGGCGATGGCGGGCGATTCGCGCATGTCGTCCGTATTGGGCTTGAAGGTGAGGCCGAGCAGCGCGATCGTCTTGCCGCGCACATCGCCGCCGCACGCGTTGATGACCTTGCGGCCCATCGCGCGCTTGCGCTGATCATTGACGGACACCACCGTCTCGACGATGCGCTGGGGGGCTTCATAATCCTGCGCGGTCTTGAGCAGCGCCAGCGTATCCTTAGGGAAGCAGGAGCCGCCATAGCCGGGCCCGGCATGGAGGAATTTGCCGCCGATGCGGTTATCCAGCCCGATGCCGCGCGCGACATCCTGCACGTCAGCGCCGACCTTTTCGCACAGATCGGCTATCTCGTTGATGAAGGTGATCTTGGTCGCGAGGAAGGCATTGCCGGCATATTTGGTGAGCTCGGCGGCGCGGCGGGACATCTCGATGATCGGCGAGCGACCGAGCGCAAGCGGGCGGTAGATTTGCTGCATCATCTCCAGCGCACGCGGCTCATCGCCGCCGATCACCACGCGGTCGGGCCGCTTGAAATCGTTGATCGCGGCACCTTCGCGGAGAAACTCCGGGTTGGAGACGACCGCGAAATCGGCATCGGGATTGGTCCGGCGGATGATTCGCTCCACCTCGTCGCCCGTGCCGACCGGCACGGTGGATTTGTCGACAATCACCGTGAAACCGGTGATCGCGGCGGCAATCTCGGTTGCCGCGGCATAGACGAAGGAGAGGTCGGCATGGCCATCGCCGCGCCGCGAGGGAGTGCCGACAGCGATGAACACCGCGTCCGCATCGCTGACGGCAGCGGCGAGATCGGTGGTGAAAGTGAGCCGGCCGGCGGCGACATTGCTGGCCACAAGCTGGTCCAGCCCCGGCTCGAAAATCGGTATCCGGCCGGCGAGCAGGGCGTCGATCTTGGCGTTATCCTTGTCGACACAGATCACGTCATGGCCGAAATCCGCGAAGCAGGCGCCGGATACCAGGCCGACATAGCCCGAGCCGATCATGGTGATTTTCACGCTGGAAGTCCCTCTTGGCGATATGATGAATGCGCCGCGATGCCCCCTTGGCGCGCCGCAGCAGGTGGCTGCTCAGTCGCAAGCCACCCGTGCCATTATTTGAAATTGGGTTTGAGCACCAGCCAGACATAACCGACCACGCCGGCCAGCAGCACGACGCCGACCGCATGGAGCACCAGGCTGTCATGTTCGATCGCATAATTGCCCGCCTGATTGGCGATGGCACAGCCCAGAGCGGGCGGCAGATAGTCGATCATCCGGTCCGGCGGATTTTCCATGGACGAGCGCTGCAGGAAAAGCACGATGATCCCGGCGAAAATTGCCAGTGAGATCCAGTCATAAGCCGTTTCCATTCAACCCCTCCGCCCGTGGGCCAACTGCTCGGCCATTCGCCGTGCGAGGTGCAAGCGCTAAGTTTATTGGCCGAGAAAGGCAAAGCGATTCACGATGTTTCTGCCGGACACGGCATCATGACAATGTTAAGGCGGCGCAGATAAGGCGTCTTTCACGAGTGTTTGGCATTCAGCCAGCCGCCCGGTAGGGATGCTGCGGGTCGCCACGACCATCAGGTTCAGGGAGTCATGTGTGCGTAAAGGGATCATCCTGGCCGGCGGTTCCGGAACCCGGCTTTATCCGCTGACGCGGGCCGTCTCCAAGCAGTTGATGCCGGTCTATGACAAGCCGATGATCTATTATCCGCTCTCCGTCCTCATGATGGCCGGCATCCGCGAGATCATGATCATCACCACGCCGCAGGATCAGGCGGCATTTCAGGCGCTGCTCGGGGATGGCTCGGACCTGGGGCTCTCGCTCCATTATGCGGTGCAGCCGGAGCCGGCCGGGCTGGCGCAGGCCTACCATATCGGCGCCGATTTCATCGGCACTGATCCATCGACCCTGATTCTGGGCGATAATATCTTCTACGGCCACGGCCTGACCGATCTGCTCAGGGCAGCATCGGCCCGGCGCGATGGCGCCACCGTATTCGGCTATTATGTGCGCGATCCCGCCGCTTATGGCGTTGTCTCCTTCGATGCCGACGGCAAGGCCGAGACGATCGAGGAAAAGCCCGCGCAGCCGCGGTCCAACTATGCGGTGACGGGGCTGTATTTCTATGATGGCAAGGCGGTCGAGCGCGCGCACAATCTTGTGCCGTCCCCGCGCGGGGAACTGGAGATTACCGATCTCAACCGCGTCTATCTGGACGCGGGTGAACTCTCGGTCGAGATGATGGGGCGTGGCTATGCCTGGCTCGACACCGGCACCCATGGCGCGCTCACGGATGCCGCCAATTATGTGCGCATCACCGAAGAGCGGCAGGGGCTCAAAATCTGCTGCCCTGAAGAGTTGGCGTGGCGGATGGGCTTTATCGACGATGCGCAGTTGCTGCGTGTGGCCGAGCCGCTGCGCAAATCCGGCTATGGCGAATATCTCCTGCGACTGCTGGAGCGCGGCGTGGCATGAAGATCATCGAGACGGCGATCGAGGGCGTGCTCATCATCGAGCCGCGCATGTTTGGCGACGAGCGTGGCTTCTTCATGGAGAGCTGGAACGCGAAGGGGTTCCGCGAGGCGGGGCTGGATATCGACTTCGTGCAGGATAACCACAGCCGTTCCTCGCGCGGGGTGCTGCGGGGGCTGCACTATCAGTCGCCCGGGCCGCAGGGGAAGCTGGTGCGGGTGACGGCGGGGGCGGTGTTCGATGTGGCGGTGGATATGCGTCGCTCGTCGCCCAGCTTCGGCCAATGGGTCGGCGTGGAGTTGAGCGCGGCGAACAAGCGGATGCTGTGGGTGCCGGAAGGCATGGCGCACGGATTTCTCTGCCTGCAGGATGGCACGGACTTCCTGTATAAATGCCGGGGGTTTTATGAGCCGGCGCATGAGCATAGCCTGCTGTGGAATGATCCGGCGATCGGGATCGACTGGCCGCTGGACGGCATCACGCCGCAACTGTCCGCCAAGGATGAAGCCGGGCGCTTGCTGGTCGATGCGGTGACCTTCCCATGAGGATATTGATCACCGGCGCGGGCGGGCAACTGGGCCGGGCCTTGCAGGCGCATGCGCCGGCGGCGGCGGTGGTCGCGCTCGATCGCGCGGCGCTGGACATTGGCGATGCGGCGGCCGTGGCGCGGCAGGTGCGCGAGAGCGCGCCGGATCTCGTCATCAACGCCGCGGCCTATACCGCGGTGGACAAGGCGGAGACGGAGGGAGGCGAGGCGGCGCGGATCAATGGCGACGGGCCGGGCTATCTCGCTGCTGCGGCCGCCGCGATCGGTGCGCGCTTCATCCATGTCTCGACCGATTTCGTGTTCGATGGCGCCAGCGGGGTGCCTTATGCGCCCGATCATCCCACGGCGCCGCTCGGCGTTTATGGCGCGACCAAGCTGGCCGGCGAGCAGGCGGTGCGGGCCGCGTATCCCGACGCGCTGATCGTGCGCACGGCGTGGGTCTATGGCGATACGGGGCATAATTTCGTGCGCACCATGCTGCGGCTGATGGCGGAGCGGGACGCGGTGCGTGTCGTGGCCGACCAGATCGGCACGCCCACCTATGCCGCCGGGCTGGCGCGGGCGCTGTGGGCGCTGGACGCGGCGCGCGCGCGGGGCATTCACCACTGGACGGACAGCGGGGCGGCGAGTTGGTATGATTTCGCGGTCGCGATCCAGGAGGAAGCGCACGCTATCGGTCTATTGAATCGCCGGGTGCCGGTGGTGCCGATCGCCACGCGCGATTATCCTACACCGGCGCAGCGGCCATCCTATTCCATTCTCGACAAGAGCGCGGCGGTCGCGCTGGTCGGGGCCCCGGCGCCGCACTGGCGCGTCCATCTTCGTGAGATGCTCGGAGTGATCAAGGTCAATGGCTAATCTGCTCGTCACCGGCGGCGCCGGTTTTATTGGCGCCAATTTCATCCACCATTGGGCGGCGCAGCACCCGGACGATGAGGTGACGGCGCTCGACGCGCTGACCTATGCGGGCAATCCGGCCAATCTTGATGGGCTCAACAGCGTCGACCTGATCGAGGGCGATATCTGCGACACCGCGCTGGTGGAAAAGCTGCTGGCCGAACGGCGCATCGACACGATCGTCCATTTCGCCGCCGAGAGCCATGTCGACCGCTCGATCACCGGGCCGGATGCCTTCGTCACCACCAATGTCATCGGCACGCACAGCCTGCTCAAGGCGGCGCGCAAGCTGTGGCTCGATCGCGGGACCGGCCAGCCGCACCGCTTCCACCATGTCTCGACCGACGAGGTCTATGGCTCGCTCGGCATGGAGGATGCGCCCTTTTGCGAGACGACCCCCTATGCGCCCAATTCGCCCTATTCGGCGAGCAAGGCCGGCTCGGACCATCTCGTGCGGGCCTATCACCACACCTATGGGCTGGAGGTGACGACGAGCAACTGCTCGAATAATTACGGCCCCTACCAGTTTCCCGAGAAGCTGATCCCGCTGTTCCTGCTCAACTGCCTGCATGGCCGCGCGCTGCCCATTTATGGCGACGGCCTGAATGTGCGCGACTGGCTGCATGTCGAGGATCATTGCTACGGCATCGAGATGGTGATGCAGCGCGGCCGGCCGGGCGAGACCTATAATATCGGCGGGGGGCAGGAATTGCCCAATTTGCAGGTGATCGAGGAAATCTGCGCCACGGTCGACCGGGCATTTGAGACGAAGCCGGACCTTGCCCGCCGCTTCCCCGATGCGCCGGCGGCCAGGGGCGAGGCGTCCGCGAGCCTCAAGCGCTTCGTGACCGACCGGGCAGGACATGATTTGCGCTATGCGATCGACGAGACCAAGGCCCGTGACGAACTGGGCTATGCGCCGCGCCGGACCTTTGGCGAAGGCTTTGCGCAAACGCTGGACTGGTATCTGGGGAATGAAGGCTGGTGGCGGCCGCTGATCGAGCGAGCGGCGATCACGCGCTGAGCGCGCTGGCACGATGGCGGACAGGCGCTGTCCCCCGCAATGGAGGAGGTGTCCGCCGGAGCGTGTTCGCAGTCGGTCGCCTGTGTGGACAAATTCGACTGCACTCAGTCACGCCTGCTATCAGCCACCTTGGTGGGGAAGCGGACTGTCCAGACACGACGACATTGCGGACATTCATTAGTTGCGTAAAGTGGGTGCATGCGACGCCCTCTGCAGCGAATGTGGCTTTGGCTACTTCCTCTTTTGATCACCACTTTTTGTTTCGATTGGTGGAGAGATGGACTTGATTTCGCGATCGAAGAGCTCCCGACGCGGATGGTGGTATATGCGGTTTTGAGTATAGCATTCGCCTTCTATGAAGGACGCCGGCATCGGAAGAAGCGGAAGTTCCGCTAGCCCCGAGGTCTCCGACATTGAGCGGCTGTGCCAGAGCGCCCTAAACCGGACGATCATTCATTGGAACTTGTCCACGCGGTCTGGCCTAGCCAGTGTCTTGCGCTTCACCGTGGGCGCTGGCGCAGACCCCACGACACGGTGATGGTTATCGAGCGGGCGGCGGGTCAGTCCGTCTTGTTGAAATAATCGCCATATTTGCCGTATTCGCCGTAGGAATAGCCATAGGAATCGCCCACGCCGCCATCATAGCGGTTGAGCACCGAGCCGAGGCACTCGGCCGGGGCCAGCAGGCGAAGGGCGTCCTCCACCTGCTTCTGGCTGTTGCGGCCCTGCTCGATCACCATGAGGTAGGTGTCGATCTGCGAGGCGATGACCATGGCGTCGTCATTGGCGAAGACGGGCGGCATGTCGAACAGCACGATATGGCCTTCGCCCAGCGTGCGCAGCGAGGCGATGAAGGTGCTGAAACGCTCGCTCGCGAGCAGCTGCACCGTATCCAGATCGTTGAGATAGCAAGGGTAAAGGGCGAGATTGGTGCCCTCGACATGGCGGCCGACCGCGCGCAGATCATCCGTGTCGCCGGCGAGGAACCTCTCAAGGCCGACCGTGCCGGACAGCCCGAAGCTGGCGGCGATCGACGCGCGCCGCACATCGAGATCGAAAACATGGATGGTGTGGCTGGGCAGGCGGCTCAGCGTCGCGGCGAGATTGGCCGAGAGGAACGACTTGCCGGCACCGGGCGCGGGCGAGGTGATGCCCATGATCCGGTGATCACGCGCCACCATCCGCTTCACGACCTGCGAGCGCAGCAGGCTGAACGGCCGCGCCGAAATATGACGGCCATGGAACCCGACGATACGGTTATTCTCCAGCACGCGCCAATCCGGCGTGAACAGCGGCAACTCGCTATGCGCGGGAATCTCGAACAGTCCGGAGTCCGCCTGTCCGGCGGCGACGAGAGGATCAGGCAAGGATAGAACTCCTGTGGCGCATGGCTTTACTTCCCGCGGCGGGCATTGGTGTCGCCTTCTCCGTCTTCATCATCATCATCGTCGTCGTTGCCGCCGAAGGGCCACAGGGCCTTGAGGCTCCCCAGCCCCTTGCGCTTGCGGTCTTCTGCCGAGATGATGGTGGGGATCACGACGAGCGGCAGCTCGCCGGTCGCCGCGGCCACGGCATTGGCGTTGCGGATGGGCTTGGTGATCAGTTCGATGAGCAGGATGATGCCGAGGCCAAGGCCGAGCCCGGCCATCGAGGCCAGGGCGATGATCATCGGCCGATTGGGCGAAACCGGCTTGTCCGGCACGACGGGCGGATCGATGATCGAGAGGCGCTCGCCCTGCTGCTCATCCTCGGCCTTCTTGCCGGCCTTGGCGGCCAGCAGCTGGTTGGAGACGCCCTGATATTGGCCGTTGAGGCCGGTCAGCCGCTGCTCCAGCTGCGCAATCTGCTGCTGCAGCACGGGGCCGCGCATCTGCGCGTCCATGAGCGCCGAGCTCCGGTTCGCCTCATTGTTCCGCACGGCCTGCAAGGCGGCGATCTGGCGATTATTCCCGGCAATCTGTGCGTCGATCGTGGACAGGGGAATTTTCTGCTGGTTGGACTTGGCCAGCTCCCGCGCCTCGGCCAGCCGCTGCTTCGCCAGAATGACGTCCGGATGCGTATCGGCATAAGTAGCCTGCGCGATCGCGAGTTGTGACTCGGCATTGCTGACCACCGGATCGCGCTCGGCGGCGGATTTGGTGAGATCCCGCTGGGCGATCAGCTGCGCATTGGCGGACTGGAGCGCGGCGACCTGGGCATCGATGCCGCCGGTCGAGCCGGACATCATGCCGATGCCGGGAATGAGGGCCAGCCCGTTGCGGGCCTTGATGTCGGACAATTGCTGTTGCACCGCACTGATCTGGGTTTGCAGATCGCTCGCCTGATCGGTGAGGAATTCGACGGTGTTGGTCGCCTGCGTCGCGGATTTGGAGGCGTCCAGCTCCAGCACCTGCTCGGTCAGCGCCTGCGTGACGGCCTGCGCCTTGATCGGGTCCGAATAGAGGAAGCTCATCGAGAAGGCGATGGTGGTGCGGCGACCGCTGTTGGTCGTCTGGATATCCGCCGTGACCGGATCGATCTTGATGGCCGCGCGCATCGTCTCGATGACCTGCGACAGCGATTTGGTGCGCAGTTCGGTGTCGTAGAGGCCGTTGCGCTGGATCAGCTCGAACAGCTGCGGGCGGCTGAGCACCTGCTGGCGGATGCGCGCCATGCGCTGGTCAACGAGCTGGGCGCTGTTCGTATCGAGCGTGACGTCATCGGGCAGCAGCGAGGCCTCGACGAGGAGCACGGCGCGCGACTGATATTTGACCGGCAGCAGAAAGGCCGCGGCAAGGCCGATGATGATACCGAGCAAGGCAGGGACGATGACGACCCATTTGCGCCGCAGGATGATGGACGGCAGATAGGGAATGAAGGACGCGCTCCCGCCGTCGTCCGGGATGGCCTGGTGGACCTGCATATTGTTCATCAGAGATTGCCCAGCCTGTATCGGATGCCCGCCGCGCCGTAGAAATTGCTGCCGCGGCTGAACGTCTGGTTGAAGCTGTCACTATAGCTCAGCTGGAGCGTGGCGGCGAGACGCTGCGTCAGCCGGCGATTATATCCCACGCTGGCGGTGCCATAGTCCGATGACCGGCGCAGGCCCTCGATGGAATCGGCCTTGGAATAGGACAGCCGGGTGCTGATCTCGCTGCGCGTATCGAGCTTGTAATTATGGCTGAGGCCGAAGGCGGTGACCGCAGACGTGCCGGCGAAGGAGGTCGGCGCGACAGAGCGCGACAGGCTGGCGCACAGGCTGGAGCGATCGCCCTCGTTGCACAGATTGGCCGAGCCGGAGAGATAGGTGCGGCGGGACGAGCCGCCCAGCACATTGGTATCCGCCAGGGTGACGCCGGCGGAAAGATTGAACGAGAGCCGCGGCGCGAGGCGGGTCGCGAAGACCAGATTGGGCGAGATTTGCGTGCTGTCACCCAGCGACCCGCCCCGATAGTCCGCGCGCGACACATCGACATTGAGGCCGATGGAGGTGTCCCGTCCGATCAGGCGGTTATAGGTGAGGCCCCCGCCATAGCTGGTGAAGCCACGATTGAAGGTGCTGAGCGAATTGGGATAGGTCACGTCCGAAATGCGGCCCGAGACGCTCACCGAATCGCGCGGGGACAGGCTGGTGCTCACGCCCAGCGAGCCATAAAGCGACTCGGTCCGCTGCCCGAAATAAGTCCCGCCCGACGGATCGACGATGATCGGCGCGTTGGGGTCCGTCGGGATGCCGCCGATCGGATCATAGATCGGATAAAAGGCGTTGTTCACCGAGCTGTTGAAGCCCGCGCTGCCGGTCAACGTGGTCAGCGGACTGATTTGCTGGCTGGTCGAGCCACCCACATTATAGCTCGTGGTGCCGGAATAGCGCTTGCTATACTCGGTATGGGTGACCTGTCCGCCCAGCCGGGTCGTGCCGGTCGGCGAGGTCATGATGACCGAGGGGGAGAAGGTCCCGGTCAATGTCGCCGAGCCATGGTTCCCTCCGGTCCCGCCATAGGGGTTGGTGGCATAGCCGCCGGTCACGGCGAGGTCCGCGCCGGCCTGGGTTTCGGCCATGGCGGCGGTGCCGGCCAGCAGCAGCGACAGGCCCGCGAGCGGGCGGACGAGGTGGATCAGGGGCGGGGACAGGGGCATGGTCATGGCACGATCACCGTATCGCCGCTCTGGATTTGCGGAATGGCGCGCGCCGCGGCCTCGGAGAGATTGCCCTTCATCGCGCCACCAAGGCGAAAGCGGATCGACGTCAACTCATTGCCCTCCTTGCGGATGATCGTGATGTTGTCGAGATTGCCGAACTCGTCCGGGCCGCCGGCCATGGCGATGGCCTCCATCAGGTTGACGTAGCGGCCGGGCGTGAAGGTGCTGGGGCTGCGCACGCGGCCAATGACCGAGAAGGTGAAGCCGGCGGGCGCCTGCACGGACACGGTCACTTGCGGCGGTTGCCCGCGATACTGGCTCGACAGGCCATTGGAGATGGCGGTCTCGACCTGCTCGGGCAGCATGCCTTGCGCCACGACCCGGCCGACGAGCGGGAATGAGAAGGTGCCGTCCGGGAGGACGCGGATGCTGCGCTGCAAACGCTCCTCGCCCCACACATAGACCTCGATCTGGTCTCCCGGATTGATGGTATATGGGCGGGCCGCAGCGGCGGTCACCACGATGGGTTTGCTGTCCTGGGCAAGGGCGGGGGCTGCGAATGCGGTGAGCAGGGCAGCCATGAGCCATGTTTTCACGGTAGAAGGCACGCGTGGAAATCCTTTTTGCTGGCCGGGACCTAGGCGTCATATACCAGAAAAGCATGCCGTCACTATGTAAAAGCAGCGTTAACGACAGGTTGGCGTTGGTTACTTCATTTGCCTGGAGTCCCGAAGCCTTGTAAGCGCAACCTCCTGTTTGGCGATTTTGAGGTCGCGCGACATGAACGACTTTGACCGGCCCGGTTTCTTCCGCGCGGTGCGTTTTGAACCATGTGCGGACCAGCTGATGCCGGGCAGTTCCGGCAGGCCGATGCGCCGGGCGATATGGCTGCTGCTCCCGCTGCTTTTCACGCTGTCGGCCTGCAAGAGCCCGGCGGAGCGGGCGGCGGATCTGGCGGCGCAGGCCGATGCACAAGCGGCGGCGGGCAATCTTGTTGCGGCGCGAAAGGCGATCTCCGAAGCGATCTCCCTGCGCGATGATATTCCGGCCTATCAGCAACTGCTCGGGGCCATCGCCATGAAGGCGGGGGATGTCGGCGGCGCATATCGGGCTTTCTCCCGCGCACTGGATGTCGATCCGACGAATATGACGGCGTTGGCCTATGTCGCCAATCTCGGCATCCAGCTGGGCCAGATCGGCCGGGCGGAAGAAGCGGCGGACCGCTTGCTGACGCTCGATCCCAATGCCCTTCCCGGCCTGCAGGCCAAGGGCATGATCGCCATTGCGCGCGACAAGAATGCCGAGGCGGCCCGGATCGGCGACCGCATGCTGGCGCTCAGGCCGGGGGACGAGACCGGGACGATCATCAAGGCGCGAGCGCTGGCCAAACAGGGCCAGTTTGACGAAGCGCTCCAGCTGATCGACGCGACGACGCCCCGGGCCGGCCAGTCGGCGGCCCTGCTCACCAACAAGCTGAACATCTACCGCAATCTTCGCCAGCCGGAGGCGATGGAAGGCCTGCTGGACCAGCTGGCGCGGGATAGCGATGCGCCGGCGAGCGTCCGGCTGGATCAGGTGAACCTGTTCTATCGACTGGGCAAGGTCGATGCGGCGCGGGAAGCCGCCATGGCGCTGCTGCGCGACGGCCGGGCCGATCCCGCCGATTATCGCGCCCTGCAGCGACTCTGGTGGGAGTTTGACAAGACCCCTGTCCCCGCGACGTCGATCGCGGCGGTGGCGGGCTGGCAGGATCCGGTCGCCGTGCAGCAAACGGTTCGCTATCTCATCGCCCGCGATGACATCGCCACGGCCGACGCCATCCGGCGGGCCGCGCCGGCGTCGGCGCAGCCGCTGCTTGCCTCGCTGGCAGCGCGCCTGCTTGCGGCGGGCGGGCGCGACGCGGACGCCAGGAAGGCGGCCGATGCCTTGCTGAAGAAGGACGAGCAGGATGTCGACGCCCTGCTGGTGCGCGCCGTGACCGCGCTGGACCAGGGCAAGCTGGCGGTGGCGGTGGAGGCCGCGCAACTGGCCCGCGCCAACGACCCGGCCAATGCCGAAACCTATCTCGTCCTTGCGCGCATCGCCCAGGCCGACAATGCCGACTGGCGGGTGCGCAACGCCTATGAGGAAGGGCTCAAGAATCTGCCTCAGAACTTTCTTTTACTGGAACATTATACGCAATTTCTTCATCAGTCGGGCGATAAGGGCAGGGCGGTGTCGGTGGCGCGCGCCTTTGCGCGGGCGACGCCGGCGTCTGTTCATGCCTGGACGATCCTGGCGGCGCAGTGCAGGTGGGCGAATGACGATGGCTGTTTGCAAGCCGCACTGGCGGGACAGAAAAATGCCGAAACAACCTATCTGGTCGACGATCCGCCCGGCACCATGCGCAACCGCGGATTGTTCGGCCGTATCTGATTTCGGATGCGAGGCATGTTGAACAGAACGAGGATATCTCCGCGCCATCGTCCCAATAAATATGTGCGGTTCACGTCGAACGTCCTGCGTTCGGGCGGGATGGTGAACGACGCCTTCTGCTTTCTGTTCGCCTATATATTGACCATGCTGATCCACGTCGGCTGGTATGGCTATTATTATGACTACCGCCTGCATTCGAGCGCGGCGATCGTCATGGCGATCAACTTCTTCCTGATCCGCATCTCGCGCGATGCCTATTCGGCGTTTCGCGGGCAGGGCGATGATCTGAGTGGTGGCACGTTCATCGACTTTCTCGTGGCCATGACGCTGACCGGCTTCACCGTGGTGCAGTTCGGCCAGCTGTCCGATGTGTCGCTGCGCTTTTCCATCCTGTTCGTGACGATCTGCCTGGGCTTGCTGATCCTCTCGCGCATCCTGTTCCGGCAGGTCATCGGGATGGCGATGCGGCGCGGGGTGATCGGCCAGCGCGTGGCGATCTACGGGGCCGACCGCGACGTGACGAGCCGGCTGCTCGAACTGCTCGATATCGAGCGGCTGCCGCATATCAATGTGATCGGCTTTGCCGATGACCGCCGCACCCGCGTGGAAACGGGGATGATCGGGGCCTATCCCTATCTGGGCGGCTTCGACGATATGCTGGACCTGGCGCGCGGGGGGCTGCTCGACCAGGTGATCGTCGCGTTGCCGCTGGTCAGTCAGGAGCGGCTGAACCATATCATCGAGGAACTGAGCGCGGGCGCCATCGACATCTGCATCATGCCACGGGAATTTCTGGTGCTGCGCGATCGCTATCGGGTGAATTATATCGGCTCGCTGCCGGTGCTCAGCGTCTGGCAGCAGCCGGTGCGCGATCTGGATGGCGTGCTCAAGGAAGTGCAGGACCGGGCGCTGGCGCTTGTCGGACTCGTCCTGCTGGCGCCGCTGCTGTTGCTGACGGCGATCGCCATCAAGCTGGAGAGCCGGGGGCCGGTGCTGTTCCGCCAGCGCCGGATGGGGTTCAACAACCTCGAAATCGATGTGCTCAAATTCCGCTCCATGTATGTCGACCGGCAGGATGAGACGGGCGGCGAGCGCACCCGCAAGGGCGACGCGCGGGTCACCCGGGTTGGCCGGATCATCCGGCGCACCAGCATCGATGAGCTGCCGCAGCTCTGGAACGTGCTGTGCGGCGCGATGTCGCTGGTCGGGCCGCGACCGCATGCCCTCGCGATGCGGGTGGGCGATGAATATTATCATGAAGCGGTGCGCGGCTATCCGGCGCGCCACCGCGTCAAGCCGGGCATCACCGGTCTGGCGCAGGTGCGCGGTCTGCGCGGCGAGATCGACACGATCGAACGGGCGAAAAAGCGGGTGGAGTATGACATTTATTATATCGAGAACTGGTCGCCCCTGCTCGATCTGAGAATCATCGTCGAGACGGTCTTCCGGCTGATCTGGGATCGCAATGCCTATTAATGCAGGCCGAGGCAGTGCGGCGTTGCAGCGTCGCTTGTGGCGAAGCCGGCTTGTGCCGGCCGGGGCTCTGGCGGCGGGCGCCGTGACGCCCGCGGGCGGCGGGGCTGATGGCCGTGGAAGGTGCCCGTCATGCAGAGCATGATAGCCTATGGCGCGCTCGCCCTGTGGCCGGTGATCACGCTGCTCCTGTTCATGATGCTGCCGGTTGGTCGCGCCGTCATCTGGACGATCCTGGCCGGTTATCTGCTGCTTCCGGTGACGGTCGATCTGGATCTGCCGGCTATTCCGGCGCTCGACAAAAGCTCGATTCCCAATCTGGTGGCGCTGATGCTGGCACCCCTTTTTGCCAAACAGGGCGAATTTCAATGGCCCCGCAGCACGGTGGTCAGGCTGTTGATGCTGGTCTGGGTGCTGGTGCCGATCGGCACCATGATGAACAACGGGCAGCCGCTGATCGTCGGCTCATCCTTTCGCCCCGGCCTGGACTGGTGGGAGACGCTCTCCGCGGTGATCGGCAATGTGCTGGATATCGTGCCGTTTCTGCTGGGCGCCGCGCTGCTCGCCAATGCCCGGGGGCATCGCGATATCGTGCGGGCGATCGTGATCGCGGCTCTGGTCTATACCTTGCCGATTCTGGCGGAAATCCGGCTCAGTCCATTTCTGCAGACAAAATTATATGGCGCCCACTCGGTCGATTATTTCCTGCAGCAGATGCGCGGGGGGGGCTTTCGGGCGATGGTGTTCCTCGGGCACGGCCTGCTGGTATCGCTGTTCCTCGCGATGGCGATCATGGGCGCTCTCGGCATGTGGAAGGGCCGGGAGCGCGTTTTCACGATATCCGCCCTCCTGATCGCGGCCTTTCTGGGCGTGGTGCTGCTGTTGAACAAATCGTCCGGCGCGATGTTGCTCGTGCTGGCCGTCGCGCCAATGTTGCTGTTCCTGCGGCAGCGGTCATTCCTGGCGATCCTGTTCCTGGCCGGCGCTGTGCTGGCGACCTATCCGATGGTCCGGGGGCTGAGTGACGCGCCGATCCGCGCGGTGATCGATGTGGCCGGGCAGTTCAGTCCCGACCGTGCGGCCTCGCTTGAGTTCCGTATGAAGAATGAAGATCTGCTGCTCAATCGCGCGGCCGAAAAGCCGCTGTTTGGCTGGGGTCGCTTTGGGCGCAACCGGATCATCGTGGAGAGCGGCGGGGGCGGGCGCTTCACCGATGTCGCCGTTACCGACGGCACCTGGGTCATCGTGGTGGGCATCTTTGGCTGGGTCGGCTATATCGCCTGCTTCGGGCTGCTCTGCTATCCGTTCCTGCGCGCGTTTCGATTGCGCCGGTTCACCCTGCCGCCCACGACGATCGCCCTGATGGCCATGCATCTGGTCAATATCATCGACCTCATCCCCAACTCATCGCTGCGCCCCATCACCTGGCTGATTGCCGGCGCCCTCGCCAACATGACCCTGGTGAGCCTGCGGGGGCGTGACGCCAGCGCGCGCAAGCTGCCGGAGGGCAGTCCGGGACACAGGTTGGCCCAAGCGCCGCCATCAGCCGCCTGAGGCGGATCACAGAACGGGCGCACCGCGCTTTCTCCCAGTCGCGGATATCGCCCGGCCCGTAGCTATGCGGTTGGCCGACGAAGCCTTTCGGTAGTGTAGAGGCGCCGGTCGCGGCGGCGGCCCGCGGGGCGATCGCTCCGGACCATGACAGACTTGCAGAGGCGCCGCTGCGCTCTCCTCCGGTCGCCGCGGCCGCGTGCCTACCATATTGGCCGGCATCCGGCTCCGGCGACATCTATCGATAACCGCATATTAACCAGGATAGGCAATGTTATATTGCAAGCTTTCTCATAGCGTAGGGGCAGGAAAAAACAGGAAGTCGGGCCAGCGACTTCAGCGGGAGCCACATAGCCATGAGGCCTAATCGGAATATGCGGCGCCCTTCGGGCGCGCGCGCGCTGCGTGCGGCCGCTTTCAGCTCGACAGCGGGGATTGCCTCGGTCACAATAGCCGGGGTGGCCTCTGCGGCCACTCTCTTTTTCGCGATACTGGGCAGCGTCTTGGGTTTCAGCGGATCTTTCTTCCAATGGCTTCAGCCGATCATCGCGGCCGTCAGTTTCAGCACGGTGGGCGGAGCCAGGCCGGTGTCGCCGGCACCATCGGGTCCGACCGATGTGACGGTCGAGCAGCCACCGGCCAAGCCGGTCGACAAGCCGGTGACCGATGCCGGCGGCAAGCGGCCGGTGAAGCTGGGCATCAATATCGATATGCCCACCTATTACGGCGGAATCCGGGCATTTTCGAACCTGATCCTGCAAAGCCCATGGTGGCTCCAGACGATCAATGGCAGTGTCACTCTGCCGGCCGCGATGCTCGACGCCAATCAGAACATCAAAAAGCTGGACGCAGGCCAGCGGGTGGTCCGAGCGATCGGCCCGCCGACCAGAGCCCTGCGTGGCCTGTCGGTGGACGTGGTTTGCCGCTGGTCCGGCACGGCTACGGTGACGCTTGGCGGCGTCCCCGCCAAAAATCCTCGGATTGGCAAGAATTCCGCGACCTTCACCTTTGTGCCGGGGGGAGAGAACCGGGTCCAGTTCTTGATCACGAGCACGGATAATGCCGATCCCATTCGCGATATCGACTGTCGCGAAGCCGATGCGAACCCCGATGCGGTGTTCGACCCGGACTTTGTGGAGAATGTTGCCCGCTACAACAATGTCCGTTTCATGAAGTGGCAAACGGCGGTGGAAGCGAACACGCCCATCCGTTGGGCTGACCGATCGCGGCCGACCTCGAATGCCTATATCAGCACCACCGATGGCGTTCCCGTCGAGGATATGGTGCTGCTGGCCAATCAGGCCAAGACGGACCCGTGGTTCTGCATGCCATGGAATGCCGATGACGACTATATTCGCAAATTTGCCGAATATGTGCGCGATCATCTCGACCCGTCGCTCGTGGCTTATGTCGAGACATCGAACGAGGTCTGGAACTGGACCTATAAAGTGACCACCCAGGCGCGTGACGAAGGCAGGGCGCGGGGGATGGACAATGGCGACGGGGGCACGCTGTTCTATCGCTATGCGGAGCGGACCGGCGAAGTGATGGACATCTGGTCCGCGGTGTTCGCTGGCCAGCTCAACCGCCTGGTTCGCGTGGCAGCGACGCAGAATGCGGTGCCCTGGTCGACTGGCAGGATTCTGAGCTTCAAGGATACGGCGTCCAAGATCGATGCCATCGCGACGGCCCCTTATTTCGAGTGGAGCTTCAAGGCCGGGGAAAAGCCGCCAGCGGATTTCTTCTCGACCGTGTTGCCGGGGCAGCTGGACTTGCGAATGAAGAACGCGGCGGAGAACAAGGAGCGTGCGGCCGCGAAGGGACTTCGCTTCATCACATATGAAGCCGGGCAGCATATCACCATCGGCGACTGGGCGGACGTGCCGATGCTGACGGCGATCCAGCGCGATCCGCGGATGGGCGATCTCTACACCCGCTATCTGACAAAGTGGAAAGACGAGTTTGGCGACCTGATGGTGCTGTATGTCGGGTGGGGGCCAGTCAGCGTCTATGGCGCCTGGGGGATGCAGGAATATATGGGGCAGCCGCTCAATGAGGCGCCCAAGGCGCAGGCGGTCGATCTGTTCCGTCGCTCCTATGTGACGAAGAACTGATTCAGCCCCCTGATTCCCGGCGCGGCGCGGACTTGTCCTGGCAGGTCCGCGCCGTTGCCATCTGGCTTACAGGTCGATGCCGATCGTGACGCGAATATCCCGCCCGGCGAGCGGGGCGTAATCCTTGAGCAGGCTGGCGTGGCGGCGGGCCGTCACATCGAAGATATTGTTCGCCGACAGGCCCAGTGCGAGACGCTTTGAAAGCGCAGCCGGTCGCCAGTTGACCGAGGCGTTGACCAGCGTGAACGCCGCCGTCGGCGTCTCCAGGCCACTGACCCGCGTCTGCGCGAAGCTATGCTCTATTTCGGCGCGGGCCGACCAGTGGGCGGCATCGAGCGCCATCCCGCCGAGGAGCCGCAGCGGCGGAATGCGCGGCACCGGTGCGCCGCCGGCCAGGGTGGCGCGGGTCATGTCCGCCAGTCCATCCAGCGTGACGGTGGCCGCGCCGATCTTCGCCAGTGTCCACTTACCCTGAATTTCCGCGCCATAATAGCGCGCGCCGGTCTGGCGGTAGAGGAAGCAGGGGAATTCGAGCGGCTCGCCGCCATTGGCCGCGAGGCAGGCGGCATCCGGCACGATATCATCGTAGATGAAGCGATCGAACTTGTTATAGAATGCCGAGACGGTCAGGTGGAAATCCCGCCCGCGCCCATGGAGCGTCCCCTCGACACCCCAGCCGCGTTCGGTGGCGAAATCCGGATCGCCCAGCTCGAAGGCCTGCGTGCCGGCATGATTGCCACGGGCGAACAGCTCGTCCGCCGTGGGCGCGCGCTCGGTCCGCGAGACGTTGAGGCCGATCCGCCAATCGGGCATGATCGCATAGCTGGCGCCGAGCGAGGCGGAGAGGCTGCTGAAGCTGCGCTGCATTGCGGCTGTGTCGAGCTGGCCGTCCGCCGCCGCGAAGACATGATTGCGTTCATAGCGGGCGCCGGCTTCCACGCGCACATCGCCCAGATCGACCGATTGCAGCGTGAACAGCCCATAGGTCTCGCTGTCGATATCCGGCAGGAACTTCTCGTCGCCCACGATGCTGGTCTTGCGCAGCACCAGCTGGCCGCCAAAGGCGCCGTCCCAGCCACCGCGCCGCGCCTGAATGACGTCGGCACGCACTTCCATGCCCTTGGCGAAGAAGCTGGTGCCGACCGCGCCGTCCTCCTCGATCTCGTCATGATGATAGTCGGCCCAGCCGGCGCGCAGGCGGACTTCATTCAGCAGCCCGCCGCCGGTCGGGACGGTTGCGCGCAGATCGGCGCGGGTCTGGTCCATGCGGATACGGACCTGCTCGGCCTCCTCGTCCGGATCGGTGCTGTAGCGCACCGGGACGCCATAATCATTGTGGAGCCTGGCGAGCGATACGCCGAGCGAACCGCCGCTGCCGGCATAGGCCAGTCCGCCGGCATAGCTCCAGCTCTCGCTGGCGCTGTTGGGCAGGCGATTGCGCAGATCGGCAAGCGCTTCAATGTCCGGGTCGCCGCTCGCCAAGGCTGCCTCACGCTCCAGCGGGGCCAGCACATGGCCGCCAATGTGGAGATCGCCGGTGCGCGAATAGCTGCCATCGCCATGCGCGACGAAGCCGCCGCCCAGGGCGACATCCGCCTTGCCGGCCAGCGAGCGCTCCTCGGCCGCGCTGCCATAAGTGCCGTTGAGCGCAAGGTCATAGCCGCCGGCCGGGACGCGGCCGGGGATGCGGCTGTCGATCACATTGACCACGCCGCCGACCGCGGACGAGCCATAGAGCAGGGCGGCCGGGCCGTGCAGCACCTCGATGCGATCGGCGAGCAGCGGGTTGATCGCGACGGCATGGTCGGCCGAGGTGGCCGAGACGTCGAAGCTGCCGATCCCGTCGGTCAGCAGGCGAATGCGGTCGCCGGAAAAGCCGCGCAGGATGGGGCGTGAGGCATTGGGGCCGAACGAGGTGGCGGACACGCCCGGCTGGCGTGCCAGCGTTTCGCCGAGATTGGGTCGCAGATCGCGGATGAGGGCGTCGCCGCTGAGCACCGAGGTGCCGCCGAGAATATCGATATGACTGCGCGGGATCACCGCCGTGACGACAATGGCCTCGGGATAATCCTGGGTATGGCCGTGCGCGGCGCCGGTGTCCGGCGCGGGCACGGCGTCGCCTTGCGCCCACGCGGCGGTCGGGATGGCGAGCGCTCCGGAAAGAAGCAGGGCGGACAGGGCGGCGGAGCGCTTCAGCAGCGCAAGATGTTGCTGTGTGATCATGATGATATAACGTATCAATTCTTTTGCGCTGCACAAGCAAAATCGGCGGCGCTTCATCGCCGGGGACGAACAGCCGGTCGATGCAACCGGGATCATGGACCGGTGGTTCGGGGCTTCCGGCGGGTCGCGCGTCGATGTGCGGCTGGCCGGGGCGAGCTCGCCCCAGGGCGCTCCGTGCGGCAGAGCCGTGGTGACCGGTGAGGCGGCAGGCGGCGCTTGGGGTGCGGAAGCGGGCCGGGTTGATCTTTGAGAGGTGGCCCCTCCCCGCGACGGATCGAATGCCGATCTGCTCTGGCGGCTTCAATCAGGTTCGGGTGCAGCTCTGGTGGACTCGCGGCCGGCCGGAGCGGCTGGTGCTCATGAGCCTGATCCGCGTGCCGGCGCTGTGGGTGAGAATGGCGCGTTGCTGGTTCCGGTGGCGATGAATGCCCGAGCGGCGCGCGGTGCCAGGATCATGCCGGACGCCCGAGAGAAATTGTTGCGGGCGGCCCGTTGCGCCAGACGTGTTGCCGGACGCCGGCGAGGCGATGCGTGACCCTTGCGCCGTGCGACACTGTTGCAAGGCGTGGTCGTTGCCTCAGGCGCGGCTGTTAATGGGCGACCCGCGATCGGACCGTTTCATCAGGAACGAAAATAGGCCGTCCGTTCGTTACCGCATTTTCCGCGGCATGGATCGCAACGATCCGCTTGGGACTATTCTAGCGTGCCCCGGCCGGTGCGCTGCCGGCTTGCGCCAGCGTGACTGGCGGCACGGCTGCGGCTGGTTTGTTCATTCCTGCCGGCAAGCGCTTGAGATCGGCGAGGCGGGCCTTGAAGGCTGACAGCGCGCGGCCGGAGAGCTGGGCGGTCTCGGTGAACTTGATCGAGCGCGGGTCGATCGTCTTGCCGCCGCGATACAGCTCATAATGGAGATGCGGGCCGGTCGACAGGCCGGTCGAGCCAACATAGCCGACCACTTGCCCACGCCGCACCTGCTGGCCGGGCTTCACGGCGATCCGGCTCATATGGCCATAGCCCGAGCCGAGATTGCCGGCATGGGCCAGCCGCACATATTTGCCATGGCCGCCATGCCAGCCCGCGATGGTCACGCGGCCATCCGTCACCGCATGAATGGGCGTGCCGGAAGGGGCGGCGAAATCGATGCCCGCATGCATGCGCTTATAGCCGAGGATGGGATGCGAGCGCAGGCCGTAATTGGAGCTCATCCGGCCCGCGACGGGCTGGGCCAGCGTGCCGCGCTGCTCGCCGACACCGGAGGCCTCGAACCATTGCTCGCGGCCGCCATGCGTCCATTTGAGCATGGCGAGATCCTTGCCGCGCGCGCGGTGCAGGCCGGCATAGAGCAGGGCGCCGCTTTCCGTCTCGCCGGTGGCGGCGCGGCGGTGGGCGATGATGATGTCGAACTCGTCGGCCGCGCGGACGTCCGTGCCGACATTGAGCTGGGTGGCCAGCACGCGCAGATAGGCCTGAATGCTCGCCGGATCGGCGCCGGCCGCGCGCGCGGCGCGGTAGAGGCTGTCCCCCACCCGGCCACGAATGCGCAGCGGGGTGTTGTCGACCGCGATCGGGATGCGGGTGAGCGCCAGCGCGCCATCGACCCGGTTGACCTCCAGCGCCAGATCGAGCCGGGCGCGGACCGCGAGGCTGTCGAGCGGGCGCGGCATCGCGCGGCTGGCGCGGCGGCCAAGGGTGATGTTGACGCGCGTGCCGGGGGCGATCGCGTCCGGATTGCTGGCCTGGCTGATGAGGGCGAGCACGGCCTTGGCATCCGCATCGCCGACGCCGGCGCGGGCAAGGGTGTGCGCGAAACTATCGCCCGTGCCGAGCGTGGCGCCGAGCTCGATTTGCGGGCGCTCGGGCGTTTCGGCCAGCGGTGCGACGGCATCCGTGGGGCCCATGCGCAGGCCGCTATCGGCGCCGAGCGCCAGCGCGCTGGTCATTTGCGAGCGATATTGGTCGAGATGGGCGGCGCTGAGCGGCGCCGGCATCGCCGCGGGGAGCGCGATGATACCGGGCGACAGCGCCAGCATCGTGCCGCACAGGGAAAGGCAGGTGGCCAGGCCGCGCCACCAGGTGCGGCTGCCGATATTCCGGCCAAGATCGGGGACGAGATCAACCGTCTGCGCCCAGTCGCTGGCGCGCATTTTCCATTGCGCGGGCAGGGACATCCGGCCGTGCAGCGGGGCGAGCGTCCGTGTCGGGCCGGCCGGCCACAAGGTGGCCGCACCTGCGCCGTGATCGGGACTAAGCTCGATTCTTTGAAACACCCGTCGATCGCCCCCGAAGGCCCGCATCGTCCGGCCGGTCATGGCAGTGTGCCGGCGCTGCGGCAACTGTTGTGGAATCAAGTGGTTAAAGTCAAATAAACAGCGGGTATGGGCGGCCCTGCCTGCGATGACCCGTGCGCAGTGCTCGACCGGCCGCCCGACGCCGGATGAAATATCGGCGCGCGTAGTGAAAACGGCCTTGCCGCGCGGCGGGGGGCGCTCCATGTCTGGCCGCATCATGGCCAGTTCCGGATCGACGACCAAGGCGGTGCTGGGACCGACCAACACCGGCAAGACCCATCTTGCGATCGAGCGCATGTGTGGGCATTCGAGCGGGCTGATCGGCTTTCCGCTGCGGCTGCTGGCGCGCGAGGTGTATGATCGCGTCTGCCGCATCAAGGGCGCCGAGCAGGTGGCGCTGCTGACCGGCGAGGAGCGAATCGCCCCGCCGGCCGCGCGCTATGTGCTGGCGACGGCCGAGGCGATGCCGGTGCGCGGCGGGTTCGGCGCTTTCAATGATTTCGCGTTTGTGGGCGTGGACGAGATCCAGCTCGCCGCCGATCCCGAGCGGGGCCATGTCTTCACCGATCGGATGCTGCATGCGCGCGGGCGGGAGGAAACGATGCTGCTCGGCGCGGCGAGCATGGCGCCCCTGGTGCGCCGGCTGCTGCCCGAGGCCGAGATCGTCACGCGGCCGCGCTTCTCCACCCTGCGCTATGCCGGCACGCGCAAGCTCTCGCGGCTGCCCAAGCGATCGGCCATCGTCGCCTTCTCGGTGGAGGAGGTCTATCGGGTGGCGGAGCTGCTGCGCCGGCATCGCGGCGGCGCGGCGGTGGTGATGGGGGCGCTCAGCCCGGCGACGCGCAACGCGCAGGTGGCGATGTTCGAGGCGGGCGAGGTGGATTATCTGGTCGCCACCGATGCGATCGGCATGGGGCTCAATCTGAATGTCGACCATGTCGCCTTCGCCTCGCTGCGCAAGTTTGACGGACACCGCACGCGCCGGCTGACGGTGGCGGAAATGGCGCAGATCGCCGGGCGCGCCGGGCGACACCAGAAGGATGGGACGTTCGGCGATATCGGCTCGCCGGACGGGCCGCCGGCTTTCACGCCCGAGGAAATCGAGCGGATCGAGGAGCATCGCTTCGATCCCGTCGAGCAGATTTACTGGCGCGATGCCGAGCTGCCGATGACCAGCGTGCCGGCGCTGCTCGCGGCGCTGGAGACGCGGCCGGACCGGCCGGGGCTACGCGCGGCGCCCGAAGCGACCGACCTTGCGGCGCTGCGCTATCTGGCGGATCTGCCGGATGTGATCGCGCGGGCGCATGGCAAGGCACAGGTCTCGCGCCTGTGGGCGGCCTGCTCGGTGCCGGACTTTCAGAAGCTGGGCATCGAGCATCATGCCCGGATCATCCATCGCCTCTGGCAGTGGCTCAGCGTGGGCCATGGCCATATCCCGCAGGACTGGTTTGCCGGGCAGCTGGCGCGGCTGGACAATGTGCAGGGCGATGTCGACGCGCTGGCCGGGCGGATCGCCGCGGTGCGGATCTGGGCCTATGTCGCCCAGCGCGACGACTGGCTGGCGCACCCGGCCGACATGGCCGCCCGCGCCCGCGCGCTGGAGGAGCGGCTCTCCGATGCGCTGCACGCCGCGTTGCGCCAGCGCTTCGTCGATCGGCGAACGACGGCCCTGCTGCGACGGGCCGGAGACGCAAATGCGTTTTTGACAGTGGACGTGGACGGCGCAGGCAATGTAACAGTCGACGGACACGTGCTTGGGACGCTGCGGGGCTTTCGCTTCGTGGTCGACCCGAAAGCGAGGGCGAGTGAAAAGCGGCTACTGTTGGCCGCTGCCGAACGGAGACTGGGTGCGCATTTGAACGAGATGGCTCAGGCATTGCTGGCGGTGGACGACAAGGCGTTCAGCCTCGCCAGCCCCTCCGGCGGAGATGCACAGATTATCTGG
>Ga0182747_1000243_pt1 | contig 56422 bp, 58 predicted proteins | sample eDN3rd30CBELigBY_FD_128526 | JGI IMG/M metagenome (GOLD analysis project Ga0182747, IMG submission 128526) | Enriched backyard soil microbial communities from Emeryville, California, USA - eDNA 3rd pass 30_C BE-Lig BY (version 2) (version 2) | ecosystem: Environmental > Terrestrial > Soil >... | reverse complement strand
TCTCCCAGCCGGAGAAGAAATCGGCCATGTAGCTATGGGGATAGGTGAGCTCGGCCATCTCCTTGATGTCGGCGCCGGCGGCAAAGGCCTTCTCCGAGCCGGTGATGACGATGCAGCCGATATTCTGATCCGCCTCGAAGGCGTCGAGCGCCTGGTTCACTTCCGTGAGCAATGCCGTATTGAGGGCGTTCAGGGCCTGGGGCCGGTTGAGGGTGATCAGTCCCACCTTGCCGCGCGTCTCAACGAGAATCGTCTCAAAAGCCATTAGCTTCCTCTCTCCTGCCCTCGGATGAAGTTGATGATACCAGAGAAGTCTTCGCCCTCTCGGCCGGCATTGGCGAACAGGCTGTAGAGCTGCGCCGCCTCGGCCCCGAGCGGCGTCGCGGCGCCGGAGGTCAGCGCGGCCTCCTGCGCAAGCCTCAGGTCCTTCAGCATCAAAGCCGCCGCGAAGCCCGGCTTGTAGCCGTTGTTGGCCGGCGAGGCCGGCACCGGGCCCGGCACCGGGCAATATGTGGTGAGCGACCAGCACTGGCCCGAGGAGGTGGAGGCGACATCGAAGAGCGCCTGGTGCGAGAGCCCGAGCTTTTCGCCGAGCACGAAGGCCTCCGCCACGCCGATCATCGAGATGCCGAGGATCATGTTGTTGCAGATCTTCGCCGCCTGGCCTGCGCCCGCCTCGCCGCAATGCACGACCTTCTTGCCCATCTTCGCGAGGATCGGCTCGGCCCGGTCGAAGGCTTGCCTGGCGCCGCCTGCCATGAAGGTCAGCGTCGCGCCTTTCGCGCCGCCGACGCCGCCGGAAACGGGCGCGTCGAGGCTCGTGAGCTTGCCGCCGCGCTCGCGCGCCAGCCCATGCGCCTTGCGAGCGCTGTCCACATCGATGGTGGAGCAGTCGATCAGCAGCGTGCCGTCCTTCACCGAAGGCAGAATGTCGGTCCAGACCGAGAGTACATGCTTGCCGGCCGGCAGCATGGTGATCACCACCTCCGCATCCTTCACCGCCTCAGTGGTCGAGGCGGCGATGCCTAACCCCTCCGAGCGCGCCTGATCGCGGGAGGCCGGCGACAGGTCGAAGCCGGTGACCTTGTGCCCGGCCCTGACGAGGTTCGCGGCCATCGGCCCACCCATGTTGCCGAGGCCGAAAAAGGCAATTCTCTGCCCCATAATGAATTCTCCTACCGTGGTGGAAACACAGGCTCATTGCTGTGAAGCAGAGCGAAATATTGGCCGACAATAGTGTTGGATACCGCTCTGATATCTTCGGGCTGCCAACGCGGATTTCGATCTTTGTCGATGATTGCGGCCCGGACACCTTCATAAAAATCATTTCCTCGCAAGCAGCGCACCGCAGCTCGATATTCACGCCTCAGACAATCTTCGAGCGTCGATTGCCGAGCGAGGCGGAGCAATCGGAGAGCAACCTTCAGACTTGTCGGGGATTTTTTAAGCAGAGTGGCAACGGCCTTCTGTGCGAACTCCTCTGTCGCATCTCCCAAGGTCGCGGCAATCGATTCTATATTGTCATGCACAAAGCACCTGTCGATAATCTCACGATGCTGCCAGAGCGTCTCATCGTTTGCCTGCCGAGAATGCCATTGCAGTATGCCTTGAATATCATCTGGTGCGGCCCCTGGCCCTAGGCTGCTGAGAGCGTCGGTCATGGCCAGGATTCGTTCGGATGGAACCATGATGTCTGCTAATCCGACGCGGATTGCATCGCCTCCGCTGACAGTCTCGCCGGTTAGAGCCAAGTAGGTTCCCAACTCGCCTGGCGCTCGGGAGAGAAGCCACGTTCCACCAACGTCCGGCACAAAGCCAATTCCGACTTCTGGCATAGCGATTCTGGAGCGCTCGGTAACAATGCGGTAACTCCCATGCGCGGCAACTCCAATGCCGCCGCCCATGGTGATCCCGTCCATAACTGCGATGTAGGGCTTTGGGAATCTCGCGATACGCTCATTGAGAATGTATTCTTCTCGCCAGAAGCGCTCTGCTTCCCCGTCCTGGCGTTGTCCAGAGTCATATATGGCGCGAATGTCGCCACCTGCGCAGAGACCGCGACTTCCCTCTCCGTCAAGAAGAACGCAGCTGATTGCAGGTTCGTTTTCAAAGCTGTCCAACGCTGATGCGATCGCCCTAACCATCTCGAGCGTGAGACTATTGAGAGCCTTCGGCCGGTTGAGACGAATTCTGCCGACTGCCCCCTCACGGAAGACCAAAACCGGATCAGCTACAGGCTCAGACACAGAAATTAGGGTTGTGCTCATCGATTGCCGCGTCCCACCAGATCGCGCGCCACGATGAGCCGCATGATCTCGTTGGTGCCCTCCAGGATCTGGTGCACGCGCAGGTCGCGGACGATCTTTTCGACGCCGTAATCGGCGAGATAGCCGTAGCCGCCATGGAGCTGCAGGGCATCGTTCGCCACTTGGAAGCCCACATCGGTCGCCATGCGCTTGGCCATGGCACAGAGCTTGGTCGCGTCGAGCGCCTTGGCGTCGAGGGCGAAGGCTGCGCGCCACAGGAAGGTGCGCGCCGCTTCGAGCTCGGTCGCCATGTCGGCGAGCTTGAACTGCAGCGCCTGGAACTCCGCGATGCGCTTGCCGAAGGCCTTGCGGTCGTTCGCATAGGACAGCGCCTTGTCGAGGGCAGCCTGCGCGCCGCCGAGCGAGCAGGCGCCGATATTGATGCGCCCGCCATCGAGGCCGGACATGGCGATCTTGAAGCCCATGCCCTCGTCGGAGAGCAGGTTGGCGACGGGCACGCGCACGTCCTCGAAGATCACGGCGGCGGTGGGCTGTGCGTTCCAGCCCATCTTCTTCTCCTGCGCGCCGAAGGACACGCCGGGCATGTCCTTCTCGATCACCAGGGTCGAGATGCCCGACGGTCCATCGCCGCCGGTGCGCACCATGGTCACGTAGATGTCGGAGGTGCCGGCGCCCGAGATGAACTGCTTGACGCCGTTGACGACGTAGTGATCGCCGTCGCGCACGGCCTTGGTCTTGAGCGCCGCCGCATCCGAGCCCGAGCCCGGCTCGGTCAGGCAATAGCTCGCGATCAGCTCCATGGTGACGAGGCGCGGGATGTAGCGTTGCCGCTGCTCCTCCGAGCCGTAGCGGTCGATCATCCACGTCGCCATGTTATGGATCGAGAGATAGGCCGAGACCGCGGGGCAGCCGGTGGCGAGCGCCTCGAAGATCAAAGCCGCGTCGAGCCGCGTCATGCCCGAGCCGCCGACATCGTCGCGGGTGTAGATCGCCGCCATGCCGAGGGCGGCCGCCTCGCGCATTACATCCACGGGAAAATGCTTCTTCTCGTCCCATTCGAGGGCGTGAGGAGCAAGGTTGTCCGCTGCGAAGGCCAGCGCCATGTCGCGGATGGCGATCTGATCATCTGTGAGGGAAAACTGAATCATAGTAGGTTTTCGAAAAGGGCGTGCATCCCCGGGGGAATGCACGCCAGTGGAAGCTCTTGGGAGGAAAGAGCCTCGAGAGGAGCTCACTTCATCGTCGGAATGGAGAATTCCGCGCCTTCCTTGATGCCGGAGGGCCAGCGGGAGGTGACCGTCTTGGTCTTGGTGTAGAAGCGCACCGCGTCCGGGCCGTGCTGGTTGAGGTCGCCGAAGCCCGAGGCCTTCCAGCCGCCGAAGGTGTAATAGGCGAGCGGCACCGGGATCGGCACGTTGATGCCGACCATGCCCACGTTGACGCGGGAGGCGAAGTCGCGGGCGGCGTCGCCGTCACGGGTGTAGATCGCGACGCCGTTGCCGTATTCGTGATCGGAGGGAAGGCGCAAAGCCTCCTCGTAATCCTTGGCGCGGACCACGGAGAGGACGGGCCCAAAAATCTCTTCCTTGTAGATGCGCATGTCGGTCTTCACCTCGTCGAAGAGGCAGCCGCCCATGTAGAAGCCGTTCTCATAGCCCTGCATCCTGAAGTCGCGACCGTCGACCACGAGCTTGGCGCCTTCCTGGACGCCGAGATCGACATAGGAGCGCACCTTCTCCATATGCGCCCGGGTGATCATCGGGCCGAAATCGGCGGAAGGATCGGTGGAAGGGCCGACTTTGAGGGTCTCGACCCGCGGGATCAGCTTGTCCATGAGCGCGTCGGCGGTGGCCTTGCCGACCGGCACCGCGACCGAGATCGCCATGCAGCGCTCGCCCGCCGAGCCGTAGCCGGCGCCGATGAGCGCATCCGCCGCCTGATCGAGATCGGCGTCGGGCATGATGATCATGTGGTTCTTGGCGCCGCCGAAGCACTGGGCGCGCTTTCCGTGCGCGGTCGCGCGGGAATAGACATATTGCGCGATCGGCGAGGAGCCGACGAAGCCGACCGCCTTGACGTCCGGATCGTCGAGGATCGCGTCCACCACTTCCTTGTCGCCGTTGACCACGTTGAGGATGCCGGCGGGAAGACCGGCTTCCAACATCAGTTCGGCAAGCCGCATCGGCACGCCTGGATCGCGCTCGGAGGGCTTCAGGATGAAGGCGTTGCCGCAGGCGATGGCCGGTGAGAGCTTCCACAGCGGGATCATGGCCGGGAAGTTGAACGGTGTGATGCCGGCGACGACGCCGAGCGGCTGGCGGATCGAATACATGTCGATGCCGGGGCCGGCGCCTTCCGTGAACTCGCCCTTGAGCAGGTGCGGGATGCCGGTGCAGAACTCGGCCACCTCGACGCCGCGCTGGATGTCGCCCTTGGCGTCGACGATTGTCTTGCCGTGCTCGCGGGCGAGCATGTCGGCGAGCGAATCGGTCTCCTTGGCGATGAGTTCGAGGAACTTCATCATCACGCGGGCGCGGCGCTGCGGGTTGGTGGCGGCCCAGGCGGGCTGCGCGGCCTTGGCGTTCTCCACCGCCTGACGCAGCTCGTCCTTGGAGGCGAGCGCGACGCGGCCGAGGACCTCGCCGGTCATGGGCTGGAAGATTTCGGTGGTGCGGCCCGATTTGCCCGGAACCTGCTTGCCGCCGATGAAATGTCCGACCTCGCGCATGGCGTCTCCTTGTTGAATCCTTTGAGCCCTCAGCAGGCAAGCTTCTATGCAAAGCGCTATATCAACTAAGACCGGCGCGAACTCACAGAGAAACGGAGCGTGCCGGAGGGACCTGTGATCCGAGTTACTTTAGTAGTGTTAAGGTCTCAGGCTCGAAATGCAGGATATATGGCTTGCTCTCGCGATCTACTACATATGCCGCAAAGGATCGTTGCGTGATCGACTAACAGGCGAGTGTGTCAGGCCTGCTAATGACTCCCGCAACCAAACCACAACCTTCGTCGTACCGTCCCATGGTATTCCGCCGCTGCGGATGCGATGCGCATTAATCGAGGGCTGCATCAGCAGTTACCTTTCAAGTCGTATACGCCCGAGGCGGTGCGAGAACGTAATAAGCCGGCCATGGACAATGCGGTTTGATCAGGCGGTATTTGGACTTCAGGGTTCATGGAGTATCCAATTGCGCGGATGAGCCCATAGAGCCACCATGAGCTAGGCGATACAAAGCCTGAGCCTGATCAGGATCGGACGTAAATGATATCCGGCGGGCGCCAGAAGCGCTTTGACCGCGACGCTCGGCAGGTGATTGCGTACGCGCCGCCCGTCTGCCTTCATGTGGCCAATCAGCGCCTTGTTGGCGGGTTGACGTCTCAGTTCGCGCTTGATCGTCGGGGAGAGGCCGCGCCGCTCATCGAAGCTCTCACAATCAATAAGAGCCGCAAATCGAAACAGTTCATGCCGGCGATCTAGGATCTGATCGAGATAACCGTGCTAGAAATTGCCGAAGCTCGTCATCATTGGCTGGGGCTCCCTGGTAAAACATCGGTTCTGAGCGAGTTTGTCCCCACATGCTGGCATTTTACAATGAATCGGTAAGACGGAGAATCCTTTAGCCTCAACAAGGTGTCGGTTGTTCAGGGCCAATTAGTGAGGTTTAGAAACGCGGCAGCGGATTCAGATAACTTCAGATGCATCCACCACGAGAGACGATCGGGAGGGGGAGAAGCTTGGCCTCATCGGAGCAAATTTACCGCTTGGTGCGCGCAAGGCGAAGTGTTGCCAGAACCACCGCGCTTGTCATCAGGCTTATAACTGTGCCCAATGCGGCGAGGTCAGGAAACGAACCATTGACCCATAGGTCCAAGATGACAAAGCCGGAAACAGGGTTGCTCGTACCGGCAAGCATAGACGAAGCTGTAATATCGCCTGCGATTAGCACGAAAAGCATTGTCCACCCTGCCGCCAGGCCAGGCAGCATCAGCGGAAGAGTAACGCGAAAGAATGTTTGCGTTTGGGATGCTCCGGAAACCAAAGATGCCTCTGATAATTGCTCACCGACTTGGGCGAGCGCAGTTGCGGCACTGAAGGTTGCTTGGGGGATGTAGAGGACAATATAGACCAAGAATAGTATCGCTATTGTCCCATGCAAATAGAATGGAGGACCCGCAAAAGCTCCAATGAATGCGATTCCGATAACGAGGTGAGAAACAGCACCTGGAAGCTTCGTGGTCCCGTCGATCAAATTCGAGAGCCACCATCCCCGATTGCGAGTAAGGAATACTGTTATGAAGGACGCGATCAACATTCCGACGGTCGCGCCAACGATACCTAGGAGCACACTGTTTCGGAGGGCGATCTGCGTCGATCCTCCATTGAAAATGCGCTGATAGTTCTCGAAACTAAGCATCTCGGGATTAACTGTTGCAGACCAGAATGGCTGTAGGCTAACTAGGATTAGGCCTAGAAGCGGTAAAACGGACGTCATCAATAGATATGCCACCATCGCGCTACGCGCTAACCAGCGCCAGCGGCCAAGACGCACTTCCGTAGCACGAATTCCTCTCCCGCCGATCGTCGCATAGTTCTTTCGCAGGACCATTCTTGCTTGCAACCACCAAGCAAGACCAACAAATGCTATGATGAGAGAACTCAGAACCATAGCAACGCCGGTTTTCGGAGGGTAGCTTGCCGTCATGAGATGGACGATCCGAACGGCTAAGACTTCGATGTCAGCCTGTCCTCCAATAATCACCGGAACCGAGAAGAGCGAAAAGCCTGTAATCAGAGCGAGGACAGTGCCAGCTGCGATCGCAGGTTTTACCGATGGCAGTGTAATATTTAGCAGTGTCGCCAAGACTCCTGATCCGCTGACGCGAGACGCCTCTTCAAGAGAAGGGTCAATATTCTGGAGACTGGCGGCAACGGTTAGATAGACATAGGGAACCAAGTAAAGGACATAAACAAAGATCAACCCGGCCCAGCTGAAGATATCTAGCGGACCTTCAAAGATTTCATATCCGAGAGAGCTAAGCGCTTGGCGTATGACGCCGTTTAAAAAGCCGGAACGAGGGGCAGCAAGAAGGACCCATCCAATGGTGCCTGCAATCGGTGGAACAAGCAGGGGCACAACTGGAAGCACGCGCGCTATCCAGTTGATCCCGACGTCTGTTCGCTCATTAAGCCATGCGAATGTTGATCCAATGATGACAGCAATCAAAGTCGCTCCAAAGACGACACCGATTGTATTAAGCAACACCGTACCCAGTTGAGGCTGGCCGGCCGCGTCGCGGAACACATCTAGATCAAGGGCACCATCAGGTACGAATGTGTCAAACACGACCCGCACAAGGGGATATAGAACCAGACAAAGAATCGTGATTGATATAAGTCCAGTGAAAATACTGAACCCGTCAACCCGTCTCCTGATAGCAGTCCAGGATCGCGGTCTGTCGCTGGTTAGATTTGGCATTGGCACGCTGTGATCTTTGTTACCCACGGTCCAGCACCACAAGCGACTCAGTTGGAATTGAACACCACATCTTGCTCCCTGCCTGCAACAACTGCTGACCCAAAGTCCAAATCTGTAGTTCGACCCCACTGACCTCGACAAGATATTCGTTGTGAGAGCCGACAAACGCGGATGCCCGGACTTTTGCCTCAAAACACAGGTCATTTTGGTTAGGCGCGCTAGTTAGCGACCAATGCTCTGGCCTAGATAGAACTGTTACGTGCGAGCCTTTAGCAGCGATACACCGGGTCGGGACTCTGATTCTCCCCAATGGTGTGTCGATCACTGCTGAATCCGACTGCTTCGTGAGATGGCCGTCAATCTGATTGGCAGACCCAATGAACCGTCCGACATACAGTGACAGTGGACGAAAATAGATGTCCTGAGGTGTGCCAAGCTGGGCGATACGACCATTCCCAAGGACGGCGATTTTCGTGGCCAGTGCCATCGCCTCTTCTTGGTCATGGGTGACGTAGAGAGCAGTGAAGCCAAGTTCACGCTGCATTCTGAGAAGTTCCAGACGTAAATGCTCTCGGACCTTAGCGTCGACGTTGGACAAGGGTTCGTCGAACAAGATGAGTTCGTCGCCGCAAGCGAGGGCACGAGCTAATGCTACACGTTGCTGCTGTCCACCGCTAATCTGTCCAGGATGCTGCTCCGCAATATCGGTGATCCTCATCATGTCGAGAACACGTCGAACTTTCGAATGTTGGACGTCCTTCGAAGCGCCCCGCATACGCAGTGGATAGGTAATGTTCTCCTCAACCGTCATGTGCGGCCAAAGGGCGTATGATTGGAATACCATCCCGACACGGCGTTTCTCGGGGGGAATTTCCACTCCTGATGCTGTGTCTAGGATCAGGCGATCGCCAAGAAAGATCTTGCCTTGAGTGGGTCGCTCAAGACCAGCAACGCAGCGCAACAACGTGGTTTTGCCGCATCCGCTCGGGCCAAGAAGCACGAGAAAGTCACCTTTAGAAACCTCGACCGATATGTCGTCGACTGCCCTAACTGGAGTACCATCCTGCCGTTTGTATGACTTACTTAGATGATCGATACGAAGTTGAAAATCACTTACGGACACGACACTCCCTCTGGCTGGTGGTTTTACCCGTCTCTCCTGTCCCTCAAGTGATGCGTTAGGCAGCCTTAGCTGCGCCGAGATCGGCAATCTACATTTGAGGCAGGAAAGTCTGTCGTTGCTTATTTTAAACCAAGTAACTGAATCAAGGCCGCTTCGTGCTGCGGCAATTCAGATATCTTCGGAGTGATATAGTTGGAAGGGAGCATAGCAGTGCCGGTTACTGAACTGATCGGAGAAACGCTTGTCGGACCGTTGTAAGCTACTTGTCCTTCGGAGGTGAAAAGGAAGTTGTACAAGCACCGAGCCGCATTTGGGCTGTCTGCTCCTTTTGACAGTAAGGTCTCAAATTCATTTCCAGTTGTGAGATCGGGAGCGACAAATTCAATTGGTGCCCCCTTAGATTTCAACGGCGCGACAACCGTCATTACATTTGGAGCAACGATCGCAACTTCACCTGCTGCGGCCTGTTGAGTGGACGGAACTACGCTTGGCACAACTACTGGCCTTTGTGCCGCAAGACTCTTGAGAAAGTCGTCTCCGAGTTTCTCTCGTAGAATCCGGAATAACGCCATGTAGGATGGAATGCTTCGCGGGTCTCCGAGGATGATCTGGCCGCGAAACTTGGGTTTAAGTAGATCCTCCCATTTCTTCGGGGCGTCATCACCGACACGCTTCAAATTGTAAGAGATGCCTAGGACACTGATACTTGTGGTTGCGGCGCCCCGGTTGAACCATTTGTCATCGAGGGCTCGGAGGGCTGGCAAATCGGATTTGTTGAATGATACAAACCATTCACGATCGAAGCCTTGAGCGACGAATACAGGATCAGCCAACGTGATTATGTCAGCGTTGATCACGCTAGCGCCTCGCTCGGCGGCATAGCGAGTGGCGAGAGGACCGGTTGCTAACCGAAAGGCCTCTACCTTTATCGACGGATATTTCTCTCTAAAGGCTTTAACGGCTGCCTCGTTCCGGCTTGGATCTTGAGATGAGTACCAGATGAGAGGGGGTTCATTGACCGCAGCTGCACAAATCGAATCAATCGTGTCAGCGGCCCAAGCACTACCTGGGAGAATAATGCAGGCCAGGACCGCCCTACAAAGATAACTCCGAGCCTTGAACATGGTGGATACTCCTCCCAACCCAATTCTTAATTTCTGACAGTTTCAGGCAACAATATCTCTTTCTTCTCGCATGTCGAGACCAAGGAACGCAATGGACCTTTGCAATAGGCGGCGAGCATTAATAAAAGAAAATAACATTAACAGGTCCCTCGCTGGATAACATTGCACCCGCGTTGCGGCTGGTGAGCAATTATCTTGCCTCTAGCGCGAGACAGCGGGGCTGGATGCGGCCAATGGCGAGAACAGCAGCATCCCCAGGTCTCGTCCAGACGTTCGTAGTCGTTGACCAGCCGCTGGTTGGTGGTCAGCCAGGCGATTGTACGCTCAACAATGCGACTGTGCGCGCGTGCCTGAATGCCGCTCGATCGCGTCGGCGGCTCCGCGCCAATCCGCGTCCAGACGCAGCCGATCCACCAGTGTTGCGGGATCTACAGCTTCCACCCGAGCGCTTTGCACAACCAATCCTTCAATCCTCAATAAGCCGTGTCGGGCCAGATCAACTCAATGGCAGGAAGCTTATGCTGCAGATCCGACAAGAGGTGTCAGACTGAACTAGGAGGGGCACCCCACTGGTGCTCGGGTCCATCAACCCACATGCTGCGCGTATGGGGGAGAAGCGTGTGGCCTGCCTCGTACAAGATTGAGCGCAGCATAGCATCCCCGACTTTGAGATGCGCCCAACATAGTCCGTACGGCACCATGACTGTGAGCAAAGAAGGATGCGTCACGATCAACTCGCGCACTCGACCTTCGAACCCTTCCGCACTTGTCACTCCAACCTTCAAACCCAAGGTGCGAAGTGAGCCTCGGATAGGGTTCTCGAGCACCCGGTTCTAGTCCTGCAGGAGCTTGCGGCTGGTCAGCAGGGCTCGCTTCTCCTGACTGGAACGGATCTTCACGTGAACGGTCCGGTAAAGCCCCACCCACATCATCTGAGCGATCTCCGGGCTTTGTTGTGGTCGGTCTTGTGCACTTGAGCAGCCGCGGCGGCCTTTATGTGACGCGACTCAATCCATTTCGCCGGAAGTCCAGCTTCGATAAACGCTCCGAACATCCATTGCGACAATCGACCGGCCTCAGGACCGATACGATGGAACAGAACGTCTGCTTCGGTAGAACCGGCGATAATAGTGGCAGGCTCAGTAGGTACTCAGGCCCACTACGAAAATTCTATTCAACGGGTACCGTCTGCCTTCTGACAACTCATCGTTCCCGAACTATGGCTTTCGACCCAGATAAATCGCTCCCCCGAGAAGCAAAGCTGCCTTACAGAATTTGTGCCTTATCCCTGCGGCGGCCGACTTGTAAGATTAATGAATAAAAGGACGCAACTCCGATCATCACGATCGAACGTTTAAGTCGGCAGGCGGAAATCAGGGAGGGCGTGCATATGAAGACTGCCAATAAGGACCCGCGTTCTATTGGGGATCATTGCAGTGGGAATAGGACGCAGAACAGTTCTGACGGCCTGTCTTCCTCCTCCAGCGATACCGGTCATGTTGATCCCCTAATTGTCGTAGCTCCTGCAGAGCAGGACGACCCCCTCGAGAATTCCATAGCCTACCGGCGGTGCCTCGGCCAGTTCGCGACCGGGGTCACGGTGGTAACGGCCAGGTCTGGGGACAAGTTGGTCGCCATGACAGCCAACTCGTTTTCATCCGTGTCCCTAAGCCCTCCTTTGGTGCTGTGGTCAGTCAAGCGGACTAGCCAAAGCTTCGAGGCGTTTCGCGATGCCCCGCACTTTGCGATTAATATACTTGCGACCGATCAGCTCGCATTATCCCGGCACTTCGGCAAGTCTGGGGATGACAAGTTCACCAGCATCCCTTGGAGCTCTGGGATCAGTGGCGCTCCCATGCTTCATGGGGTGGCCGCGAGCATTGAGTGCCGGCGGGTGCTGGAATATGATGGCGGCGACCACCTCATCATACTTGGCCACGTCGAACGCTTTACACGCTACGACCGGGATGTCCTCCTGTTCGTTCAGGGCCGATATGGCGTCGTTCGCGACCATCCCGAACTTGCCGCCAAGCTCGACCCGGATGCCGATGTTTTGAATGCTCAGGGACCAACGAACGAGTTCATGGCCGGGCTAATGTATCGAGCTTATGGCGCGCTTTCGACCGTAATGACGCGGACCCAACGAAAGGAAGGGTTCGATCCCGCACAGGGTCGGATCCTCGGAGCAATTGCAAGCTACCCGAACCGGACGGTCGACATGCTCATGCCTGAACTCTATCTCGGCGCGACGGTTACGGAGAATTCCATTTCGGAGCTGATATCGAATGGTTTGGTCCTCATGTCCGCTCGTGGCGAGCTATCGCTATCTGATCAAGGGCAGGCTCGCCTTAAAAGGTTAACCGACGCGATTCGTCTTCGTGAAGCAGAGCAACTGGATGGATTGACGAACGACGACATCGCTGCTGCGCGACGGGTATTCAGGCATTTGATCTCCCAGGGTAGGGCTACCCAATCCCATAGTTGATTTGGGATCGTGCTCCAGCGACGACACCGGATATCAGACCGAGTCTCCGAAAAATGTGAGCGGCGGATCGACTGCAGCGCAGAAACCTGTAAGCGAGCTTTCGGCGCTTGGCGCTCCTTGGCACAAAGGGAAATCACTTTGTAAGCCGATTGACCGGATGTCGAGTGACACGTCATCAGCGCCACGTTGCGCAACCTAGTCGGGCCACATCTCGATATGGGCAGCGACCACGGGCGGCATGTCACGGGTCCATCCCTTGGTTTCAGCATAGGCGATCATGCCGTGGTATTGCCTAACCCAATCGGCGTCCGCAGGGCCGAGCCTTTCTACTGCGTCCTGTGACAGCCAAGCATGGTCGCCCGCTACGGCATGCACTAGGTCTGGAATCTTATCAGTTAGGATCGTCAAGTCGGCAATCGTGTCGGAGACGCATAGTTTAAAGGCTTGAAAGTTCTGCACATCCTCAAGCGAGGCAGTGCAATTTCGATAGATTTTCACATACATTCTCAACCTCGGCGCTCAACATCAGCGATTTTGGGTGTAGTTCCCGCCAACTGTACTTCGCCGGGTCGATCTCGATGCCTTTCGCTAGCGGCACCACAATCACAGCTGGCAGGACAAGCGACAGGCGTGCCAGTTCCAGCGCCTCCTCGTCCGTCTCGTCCGCGGGGCGAACTGGCGCGTCGATGCGACCGTCCGCCCTCAGCGCCAAAGCTTCCACGCGGTCCCGATCCACCACTGGCAGGGCCACTCGGCCGGGGGCCTCGCGCTTGATGCCGAGACGGCGCAGCCGCGCCGCCGGCAGGATGAGATAGGCGTGCCCCCCGGCGATGCCATCAATCTCCGTGGTTTTGGCCTCGTCCAGATCCTCGATCCCGATCAGAAGCGCGCTGCTCTTAGTCCCGTCAATCACCACGGGACGGGCGCTCCAGTACTCCATGATCGCCCGCTCAACTATCTACGATGCTGAGGCGCCGCGTTTTCTGGGATCAATCGGCTGGAAGGGAATTGCACCGCCGCGGGTCTTGTCTTGTACACCCTGTCCCGGCCCAAGCAGAAGACCGCCGTAATCCTTTGAAGGATCGCGCGAACCGATCCCGGTAAGCAAAGGTGCCCTCTCTTCAGCCATTGCCGGCATGTAGGTCTTTCGGCTTAGCGCGGCCTCGACAAATGGAGCTAGTTCCTCGCGCTTCTTGGCCTCTCGCGCTGCCGCACCCTCCTTGAATCTGGGCATGATGTCACGCGAGAACAGTTCCATGGACTCGCAAATATGCTCATGCTGCATCTTGCCGGCCTGCTGGATGAAAATGACCTGGTCAACGCCCGCATCGGCATAGCCTTTGCAGTGCTCGTAAACCTGCTCTGAAGTCCCCATGCCGCCACGCCCAGCATTCTCCACTAGATGCTCCCGGGCCTGCTCGAAGCCTTCCCACACGCTTGTGTAGCCGGGCTTGTGCTCACCAAAGACGCCGTGATAACTGAACGAGTATCCGAAGAAGCGGAATGCATCGAGCCCTCGTGCGAGAGCTTCTTCTTCGTCCTCGTGTACGGAAAGGGCAGTAACGCAGGCGATGTTTGGATTCACCGTATGGCCGAGTGGAACGCATTCCTCCGAACGAATTGTCTCGTAGTAGACGTCGACCCACTCACGCGCCTGATCAGGATGTACGAATCCAAATACAAGAGCCCCTGCCCCAATTCTTGCCGCCCGAATGATACTGTCACGCCGGGAGCAGGCGAGCCACATCGGAGGATGCGCCTTCTGCACGGGCTTCGGAACGATGTTACGAGCTGGCATGGAGAAGTATTTGCCATTGTAACCCGGATATGGTGTCATCGCCATCATATTAGCGATCTGCTCGGTGCCCTCACGCCACATCTCGGTTTTCTCTTCGAGCGAGATGTTGAACCCACCGAGTTCTGTGAGAGTCGATCCTTCGCCGGTGCCCCAGTCGAGCCTCCCATTGGATACGAGATCCAGGGTCGCGAGACGCTCCGCGACGCGCGCTGGGTGGTTGAAGTACGGATTCGTTAAATTGATCCCCGTCCCAATTCGCAAGTTCTTCGTTCTTTGCGAGACTGCGCCAAGGAATACTTCCGGCGCTGAAGAATGCGAGTACTCCTCAAGGAAGTGATGCTCGACTTCCCACATATAATCAAAGCCGAGCTTATCTGCCAACTCAATCTGGTCGAGAGCATCGTTAAACAGCTTCTGCTCCGAGTCCTCTTTCCATGGCCGCGGAAGTTGGTGCTCGTAAAACACGCCGAATTTCATCTCGCTACCTCATTTTTGTCGCCGTGATGCTGGTGGCGGAACCAACGAGGTGGTCCCGCTCAGCTGAGCTGAGAGCCTAGGGCTCTACTGCAACCCATCGACCACCTTTCACCTCCATGAGAGCCATAGAGTTAGGAGGAAGGCCTCGATGATCCTGCGGAGTAACTGCACGACATCCCGCTGCGGCGCAGAACTGCGCCTTCTCCAGCCCATCCCTGATGCGCTGCCGCGTCAGAGGACCAGATGTGTTCTCAATAGCCGACTGGAGCCAGGCGATTGCGTCCGTCGCGTGGCCTGCCGTCTGATCCGGAAGCGCCCCATACTTCGCCTTGTAATCATTGACGAACTTGACCAAGAGCTGCTTTTGCGGATCAGTGTCACTGAGCGAAAATGGTTCAATAATCTTCATAGCCGAAGTCAGCATGCCGGTGGCGGCATCGCCAGTTTGTTGGACAAACAAAAACTGCGCGCTTGCGTAGCTAACAATCGTTTGGAAGGGCAGTCCCATCGTCTTGACTGTCTTTGCGATGATCGTGGGTCCAGGGTTTCCAGCCCAAACGAGCAACGCATCCGGTTTGGTCTGCCGAACCCGTAGCAGTTGCGGGGTCATATCCGTGTCTTGGGGACCAAAAGTCTCAGCGGCAACTAACTCAATCCCATACTCAGGCGCTAGCTGCCGTGCGATCCCACTCCCCGATTGACCAAATCCATCTTGCGATGAAAGGAGCGCGATCCTTTTGTAATTGCGCTTCTTCGCGACACCCAGAATGTGGTTCACGACAATTCGGTCTGTCGGTGATATGCCAAAAATGTATGGAGTAACGGGACTGGTGATAGCTTCCGCCGCGCCCATGTTCATTGTTGGGACCTTAAGCTCATTTGCGAGAGGTACAACGGCCAATCCTTCGCCGCTGTTAGAGCCCGTGATAATCACCTGGACACCGTCATTCTCGGCCAACCTCCGAAAGAGCTGCGTCGTTTTTGTTGAGTTGGATTCAGTATCATAGACCGTCAGTTTGACCGGATATCCTGCGAGCTTGCCATCTGGAAGCTGACTAATCAGCATTTCAAGGCCATTCTTGTTCTGCTGACCCCACACGCCAGTCGGGCCGCTGAGAGAGATTGCAGCTCCGATATGTAATGTTTCCTTTTCCTGAGCAACCGCCGCTGTAAGCAACAAGCACATCGCAGATACAGCAGCCGCAATTCTATGTAGCCTCATGACTTCCCTCCACTATCGCTTATCATGGTTGTCTTCCACGCTTTCGGACTGGACTAGATCGACGCCGCTGGTTCACTCGCGTCGAGACTCCTATTTTCGAATTGTGTGAAACTCAGTGTCCGCAGCGTGTTTTGCGAACATCTGTTCAGCCGCCGTGGCCCGCTTCTGCTGGTACAGAGCCGCATTCTCTTGCAGTGACTCCCAACTCGCCAGCCGGTTCGTATTGACTTTGCTGAAGTGGGGCATGACATATCGGGCATAAAGCTCGTAGGACTTTTTCGTCTGATCCCAGTCGGCCCAGTCGACGTGCTGGTGCAGGAAAACTCCAAACTCACCCTGCTTGCCCTGCAATCGCTCAATTAATGCGATCGCATCGTCTGGGGTCCCGATCACCGCACGCTTCGACTCGATCAGAGCGTCTACAAGTTCTTTTCCTTGGGTATCAAACGGCTGGGGCGCCACACAGGAATAATAGCGGGCCCACCGTTCCAGCCCGTACTGCACATTCTCTCGAGCCTTTTTTCGGGTCTCTGCGATATGCATCGGCGCAACGAGCCGTAGTCGCCTTCGGTCCATTTTGCGGTCATGGAGTGCGGCCATCTCCTCAGCGATTTTCCAGTTCTCAGCCAGGACATTGAACCCTCCGATGTCCGTCGCAGCCACGCAGAGCATGGAAAAGTCATACTTGCCTGCAGCGCGGCCGCCTGAAGGCGTTCCGGAGCTTGCAACGGCGATCTCGGGCATTGGCGCCGTATACGGCAGCACGTGAACACGGGCATTCTCGAGTGTAAACCACGACGTCCTTGCCGTTACCGTCTCGCCTCGAAGCAGCTTCAGGATTACTTCTATTGACTCGACCATCATGTCCCGGGTCTGCGATGGCTGTATCCCCAGCATCGCGGCATCTTCGACGAGAAGGCCAGGACCGACACCGAACATGGCCCGACCTCGAGTCATATGATCGAGTTGAACGATGCGGTTCGCAACCATTAGTGGATTGTGATACGGCAACGTGATCACGCCCGTTCCAAGACGAATTCGTCTGGTGACCTCGGCCGTCGCGGCGATCATGAGCTCCGGCGATGATATTGTCTCAAGCCCGCCCGAGTGATGCTCACCGAACCAGTACTCATCGTAGCCGAGGTCATCGACCACGCGCGCGAGTTCGATATCTTGCCTAATGCCGATCGTTGGATTTTCGACGGGATTGTGGAATGGAGCAAGGAATACGCCGTGTCGCAATGGGATGGTTTCAGCTGCCATGACAAATATTCCCTCCTGGACTTGGATTAGCCGTCGCAAGAAAGACTAGCACCTCCAGCCCAACATATTCACGCGTCCAACCTGCAATGGAGCGTTGCGTGCGAAGCTGCTTTGGCAATGATACTGTCCGAGCCTGTTCCGATCGCCGGTCGACTACGTGGCGCAGCTGGGCTGGTGATGACGGCTGTCGATCGCGAGGCAATGATGGCATTCTCGACCGGTTGAAGCCGGCCGCAATCCGGGACCAGTTTGATAAGCTGCCGGACAAAGCAGCGCGCTCTGACATGACTTTGCGCGAGGCATTGGCAAACTCGGTGAGGCGCGAGATCGCAGGACGGCTAGTGAATATTTATGGCGAGCACGATTGCGCAATTTCTCTATAACGGCCAGTAAACTGAGGTGATGGCTCCTCGTGCGGTTAAAGGGACTCCGATCCTCGCTCGCGCTGACGAACACTTCTAATGCGCGCATGTGGAGCGGGAAGGTGTTTGATGACGAAGACGTGGCGAGGCTTCGCACCGGAGTTCAGGGCGGAGGCTGTCGAAGTACTGACAAGCAGCGGTCAGCCCATCATGCAGGTAGCGACGGAGTTTGGAACCTCGCCTTCTATGCTACCCAACTGGCGGACCGTTGTGCACTGCGGTATCTCGCGATTGATGACTGGCTCGAACGGTTCTACGACCGGTTTGCCTCGGATGGCGTCTCCAGCCGAGTTAGGGCGGAGATTGCACGACTGCGCTGCGAGCTTCAACGCGGAGATGCCCAAATGAGGTTTCGTTTCATTGAGCAGCATGCCCGCGCCTACCCGATGCGGCTCATGTGTCGCGTGGTCAGCACCCTGTTTTCAGGGAATTGCATTTCCTGCATGCCAGGCTGCGTAGCAATCCGCTCAATAAAGCCTGGCGCTGCGAGCTAGCCCTACGCCTGCCGGTCGGCTATCGGCGGCTGTGGGACCGCACCGTAGTGCTCGATCCCGACGTCGAGGTTCGGGTCGTGCTGATCCGGACCTTCGAGCGGTTCGCTCTGCTGCGCAACTGGCGCGGTTCAGCGCCACTTGGCTGATCACGGCCTCAAAATGCCGCTGTTGATCCATTAGGGCGCTGATTCCAGTCGCATCGTCTGGGTCCGGTCCACCGATCAGATGATGCAGCAGGTTCGGACCAGCTCGGTTTACGTTGGAGTCTTCGTCTACGGGTGCCTTATGCAGGAGGTCAGCCCTAGTGATCTGCCTAGTCTGTTGGTGCGACGCAATTATGATCGGCGTTCAAGTAACGCGATAAACAGTTGCTGCCGTTTCAAAGAAAACCGCCGACCGCTCAGCCGCTGAGCAGGCAGCTACCATTTTCTTGTAGGCGTTGAGCAATACATTCATACTGCAGATAGCCTTGTCGACGGGAAAGTTACTCTCGAACATCGAACGGTGCGGACCAAAGGACTCCAAGCAAGTTTCGACGTATGGGCCCCAGAGCGCAGCCAATTCATCCGATGATGGGGGTAAAGCTTCTTTGCTGAAATGCCATCCCAATCGGGGAACACCAAACCCGCCGAGCTTCACATAAATGTTCCTACGGCGTGCGAGTTCCCGAATCCCAGTTGCCCATGCATCGAACACTTCTTGGCGCTTTCCTTGATACGTTCCTACGCCGAGTGGGCCGCCCATATGATCGAGTACAATCGTGGTGTTCGGACAGGCGTCGGCGAATTGCGATACCTCGCTGAGTTGAGTGTGAAATGCCCAAATGTCCAGCGTGAGGTTTTTAGAGGTGAGACGCCGAGCCCCGTCCTGGAACTCCCGTCGTAACAAGACACCTCTTTGGACCCCGCTTGCACCGTAGCTGGCTTCAGGATCAGCGTCCCACGCCGCTCTTACTCTGATCCCGCGGAACCGCCCCTTGCCCGCGTCCATATGCGCATCCAATACATGGTCAACCCGATCACCTAGCGTCAAATCCGCCATACCGACGATGCCTGCTGCAACCTGACGGTCGCTTGGCACCTTCTCAGCCTCGGCCACTACAAAGGAGGTCTCGCCTACTGGCTGTAACTCAACAGGACCGTCCATGAAAAACTTCATCCCGCATTCGACATAGATCGACGCGCGAATGTTATGCGTCCCCGTAGCGTCGGCGGCGAAATCAGCGCCGAGGTAGGGTGGCGATGAAAAGTCCCAAAGATGGTGATGAGCATCGATTATCGGAAGGGATGGTTCAATCGGGTCTTCCAGGCGCAGAGCCAGCCATCCCTCGTCGGCGGCAGCCACGTGGTGGGTAGGTTTTGATGTAGCCATGTTCATTTTTAATCTCCCATCCGTTGTCGTTTCTCAGACGCGTTCGCGCAGGGTCGTAATTGTCTCAAATAACGGCGACAGACGTTCCGGAAAAAGAGCCTTCGCAGGAACCATTACGACGGTTTGTGCGGCAACGTGAGCGCTGCAATCGTCGTTAAACATCAGTTCGGTCGTATCATCTGTTGCTAAATGCCCATAGCATCTAGCGGGGTTGCCCATGGCGATATGGGTACCATAAGCGATGGACCGCCTCATTCCCGGGATCTTGAGAACTTTGCAGAGATACTTCTCGATATAGCAAGGGCCGACCTCATCGTGCTGTCGGATTATCAGTTTAATTAAACTATGAAGATACCTGTAGCGGTTCACAGCTCTTCGCATTCACGCCGCTGCTAATGTTGCTTTCCGTGCAGTAATTTAGGCTGGTTATCCGCTCTTGCTTTGCCGAGGAACGCTTCCTGGATAATTGGGTCAGATAGCATGGCCTTGGCCGATCCTGATCCTGTGATCGCTCCGTTCGTCAAGACATAAGCCCGGTCTGAGAGAGCAAGCGCGGCTCGGGCATTTTGTTCGACAAGCAAGATGGTTAGCCCGAATTGCCTCCGAAGCCGCTGAAGGGTATCGAAGATTTCCAGAACGACCAGAGGCGCCAAACCCATTGACGGTTCATCGAGAAGGAGCAGTCGCGGCCGTGCCATCATAGCTCGTCCGATCGCCAACATCTGTTGCTCGCCGCCGGACATAAGACCAGCAAGCTGACTTCTGCGTTCTGAGAGGCGTGGGAACAAGGCGAAGACTGTACTTAGCGTCTCATCGCGTTCCGAGCTTGAGCGTGTGTAGGCGCCTAATTCGAGGTTCTCAACAACGGTCATGTCCGGAAAGACGAGGCGGCCCTCCGGAACCTGTACCACTCCCTGTCGAACGATAGCTGAGGCCGAGCGTCCGGACAGAAGTGCGCCATCGAAACTAACGCGTCCGCGCGACGGGGGTATGATTCCAGAAATTACGTTCAAAGTCGTGGACTTCCCGGCCCCATTGGCTCCGATCAAGCATACGATTTCGCCGGACCGAATTTCCATGTCGATTCCAGTGAGAGCCTCGACTGCGCCGTACCGTGCCGCAACATTTGCAAGCTTAAGCATGCTCGACCTCGCCATGAGGTGTACCGAGGTAGGCATCGATCACGTCTTGGTTTGTCTGGATCGCGGCAGGAGTACCATCTGCGATCTTTGTACCAAAATTCATGACAATGATTTTTTGAGAGATTTCCATCACCATGGACATGTCGTGCTCTACCAGCACAATGATCATGCCGTCAGCTGCAAGCTCGCAGATCAGTTCGGCAATCTCGCCTGTCTCAATAGAGTTGAGCCCCGCGGCCGGCTCATCGAGAAGCAGTACCCGTGGGTTCATTGCCAAAGCTCGGGCAATCTCTACCCTTCTCTGGTAGCCGTAAGGCAGTACCAGAGCTTCGCGGCGAAATACATTCTCCGAAAGACGGACGCGCTTCAGTGCCTGTCGCGCGCATTCCTCCATAGCTGCCTCTTCTTGTCGTAAAAAGGGAGCTCGGACGAGAGCAGACCAGAAAGACGAGCGGCCAGTGAGGTGCGCGCCGACCATCACGGTCTCAAGAACGGTCATGTCCTCGAATAGCTGAGGCGTCTGGTAGGTTCGTGTGAGGCCATGTCTTGCGCGCTTATGAGGTGGGATAGTCGTGATGTCTTCGCCGAAAAGCTTGGTCGTACCGTGATTGGGGACCACTGTACCGGAAATGATATTGAGGAGCGTGGTCTTGCCAGCGCCGTTCGGTCCTATCACTGACGTGACCTCACCGGGAAGGGCTACGAGGTCAACAGCGTTCACGGCTTGCAGCCCCCCGTACCGCTTAGATACTTCGCTTACTTCCAGGCTCATTTGCGTCCCAGCCTCCCGAGCGCATCTCCCAAGCTGTCGATTGCCGCCTTGCCTAGTCCGTCTGGAACGAAGATCATGGAAAACGTCATGATCCCTCCATATATCAGAAGCTTGTAATGATCGAAGTCTTCAAGGGCAGCGGGCAAGAGAGTGACGAAAGCGGCGCCGAATAGCGCACCCCAGGGAGTGAACACCGATCCCAGAACGACCATCAAGAGCAGCTCAATCGACAAACCAACGCCAAAAGATGATGCATTGAAGTTTGTTTGCAGATGAGCGAATAGGGCACCAGCCAGCCCTGCCATGCTTGCGGCAAGCGCGAAAACAATCACTTTGTACCGTACGACGTCAATTCCCAAGCCTGCTGCTGCCACTTCAGACGTCCGGAGCGCGCGAAGAGCGCGACCGATCCGACTGTGGATCAGGTTGATGGTCACCAACAATGTCAGGACGAGGAAGATCGCCACTAGAGAGAACGTTGGTCCTGGTCCACGGAAGGAGATTCCCAGGAGATCAAATGGCGGAACTCCAATGACACCGGGATCAAGCCCTCCAGTGACGGCATGAAGTTGCGAGAAGGCAATAAAGGAAATTGTGCCGAAGGCCAATGTTGCCATCGCGAGGTAGTTTGTGGCCAGCTTCAGCAGTTGAAGGGATACGAGCCACCCTACCAGGCCGGGAAGGATGATTGCAGCTACGATACCGATGATCGGAGCAAGGCCGAGATTGAGGGTTGAGAAGGCCGTGATATAGGCTCCCATACCGAAGAACGCTGCCTGCGCCAACGATATCTGCCCGGCATAGCCGAAAAGGAGAAAGAGGCCGAGCGCCGCTATCGAGTAAATTGACGCATAGGTAAGGAGGCTGAGGTAGTAAGAGTTGCGCACTCCGATGCCAATAATAAGCATGACCGCCGCCAGACCAGCTAAGATTAGGAGATCGCGCCGGCGCTCGTTAGCGATGAAAGAATGCTTCTTCATACGCGCCTCGCCTCCATTGCACCAAAGAGCCCGCTGGGCCTGACTAATAGGATCACTACTAGAATCGCGAGCGCGGCCGCGTCTTTGATGTTCGAGGAAATGTATCCGGCCGTCAGGCTCTCGATAATCCCTATGAGGAGTCCACCAACTACTGCGCCAATCGAACTGCCAAAGCCCCCGAGCACTGCCGCAGCAAATCCTTTCAAGCCATAGAAGAGGCCGAATTCATAGAAGGCCGCTCCAATCGGGGCGATCATTGCCCCGGCAACAGCTCCAAGCAGACCTGCCATCCCGAAGGCCATTACAGCCATTACCCGTGGGTTGATCCCGCAGAGTGCTGCGGCGCGGGGCTGCTGACTCGCTGCCCGCATCGCTTTTCCGAGTTTCGTCCGCATGAACAGAAATCCCAAGCTTGCAGCAATGATGACAAGCGCGATTAGAATCCAGCCACTTTGACTGCTCAGATAGATATCACCGATGAAGAGATTGGGGATTCCTCCAAATGTTGGAGGGAACAAGATCTCCCGGCCGACGAGAACCTGCATTGCGCCGCGAAAAGTAATGCCAAATCCAATGGTGATCATTGCGTAGCTGAGCACGCTCTTGCGACGGGCCCATCGGATGCCCACGAGATCGATCATGGTACCCAGCACCGCCACCGCGATGCATGCGAGCGGAATCGCGAGCAGCATAGGAACACCGCCTGATAAGATCAGGCTTGCCGAAATCAAGCCGCCCATCATCATGAACTCACCGTTGGCGAAATTCGTGACTTTGGTAGCGTTGTAGACGATGGAGAACCCGAGCGCGGAGATACTGTAGATCGCTCCGGTCGTGATTCCAGTTATCATAATCTGCAGGAACTCGCTCATTGAGGCATCTATCTCTTTGCAATCCCACCGAAGTATCGGCAGCCGTCGGTCCAAGACGTAGGTCAGCAGAGGTCAGGCTAGGAGACCGCCATCCACTGTCAGTATCTGGCCGGTGATCATCGCGGCGCTACGGCTTGCGAGAAAAGTGATTGGCCATGCAATTTCCTGCGGGGTTGCCATGCGGCCGAGCGGCACACGTTCCTCAACCACCTTTAACCGCTGAGGGTCTTCCGTGAGGCGCTGCACCATAGGGGTGTGGACATATCCCGGCGCCACCGCGTTGACGCGGATATTATAGCTGGCCCATTCTACGGCAAGTGCGCGCGTAAGGTTGACAACTCCGCCCTTTGCTGCACGATAGGACGCATTCGCATTTCCCCGCCCCGTGATCCCAGCGCTGAGCCCGCCGACGGACGCCACGTTCACGATTTCGCCTCCTCCGTTGCTTATCATAGCTCGTCCAGCACATCGGGACGCGAAGAATACACCGCTCAGATTGACATCGATCACGGACTGCCATGTGTCGGCGTCTATATCGACGCTCGGCGCTGGGATATTCAAAGCCGCGTTGTTCACGAGGATGTCGATGGCGCGATACTCCTCTACGATCTGGCCAAACGCCTTCTCGATCGCTCGGTTGTCGCCCATATCCACCACGTGACACGCGGCCGTGCCGGCCATTCCTGTGCAAAGCTCGACCGTCTCCCATGCCAACGCTTTGTTCTTATCGAGGATGATTGATGTCGCGCCGAGCGAAGCAAAGGCTTGGGCCGTTGCACGTCCAATGCCGCTTCCGGCACCCGTCACGACCGCTACTTTACCTTCCATCCCGTACAGAGAGTTCAGGGTATCGGTGATCCCGTTCGCTTCCGACATCAAAGCTCTTCCTCCTCGATAATTCCGGCCACGGCTCCTTATGTGACGCTCAGCCGCATTATGGTCCGAAAATCGAAGGGGATGCTGGCACTGTTCCCGCCCCGGCAAAACGCCAAACTGCGCAACGATCCTTTGCAGCCTTACATCGCATCCCATAGCTGCAACTGTAATGCATCTAGTTCCAGGACGCGTATACCGGAGCCTTAGAGTCCGTCCCGTAATCATGAATTTCGTCCCAAGCAGCGGACGAGGAGCAAGACCGGAGCGGCGTATACGAACGCGCGGGCTGACGCGAGCGTCCCCTCAGATCTTTCCAGAGGCGGCGATTTTGGCTGATCCTCCTTGGACAAACTCAGGATGAGGGCGAAGAGAACCCGTTCAACGAACCATCTCCGTGGATGGGCCGCGAACCCAACCTGATCAGGACGCTTCCTGACGATCTCGACTGTGATCGAGGTCGCTTGGGTGGGAGCCTCGCCGGCATAGAAGCTGTCCGCGAATGCTTTGACGATGAACGGGAAGGAGCGCCACGACAGACGCAGGACCAAATAGGTACCTTCACCTTCTTACCCGCGTCATAGCCTCGCGGGCCGTCGCTCTCGGTGGTCTTCACACTTTGGCTGCCGAGCACGGCGGCTGTGGAGGACGCCTCCCGTCCGACCCGCTCCCGGTCGGCCATGACCAGCAGGTCGTTGATGGCCTCAAACAGGTCGGTATCGCGCCAGAAGCTGAACCAGCGGAAGACGGTGCTCTTGGGCGGCAGATCGGAGGGCAACAGCCGCCAAGCAATGCTGCCGCGCAGCACATAGAAGATCGCGTCAGGATCTCGAGCCGGCCAGCGCCAGGGTCGTCCGCGGGTGCGAGGCGCGGGCAGGAGCGGCCTGATCAGCGCCCATTCGGCATCGGTCAAATCGATCTCGTAGCGCAAGCTGTCGCGGCTATACGGCAGCGGAGTGGCGGGGGTTTACGTCGCGGCTTCAAGTCAGGCTTCGGCACCCTCTTGGAACCAAGGCTACCAACTACTCAACCATTTTCGGGACAGGCTCTCACGGGTTGGCGGTGTAGCCCCCGGCGCCAGCATCGTTGCAATCTATGCAACGATGCTGGCAGATCTTTGAAATGTCAGTTGCAATCTCAGTCGGTCATTTGGTACATTTGTTACAAACCAGAGCCATAACTGGTTCAAATGTGCGTAACAGCGCTCTCAACGAGAAGAATCAAACTTGGAGGAGACTATGGATACACTGCAGTGTATGCGCATGTTCGTTGAAGCTGTGCGGGAGGAGAGCCTGTCGGCTGCCGCTCGCAAACTCGGCGTCTCGACTGCAACTGTGTCGCGCGGACTAGATGCTTTGGAACGACATCTTGGATTTCATCTTCTGGTTAAAACCAGCCGGCAACTTGGCTTGACCGAGGCGGGAGAGGCGTATCTACGCCAGGTGGAACGCTTTATTCTCGAGCTGGACGATGCAACCGAGTTTGCAAGGGGATTTCAGTCAGAGACCACAGGTGTACTCCGCGTTCACGCCCGTGCAGCAGTCGGGAGCGTCTGCGTCTCGCCTCTGCTACCCGAGTTCTTGAGGTTGTATCCTAAGCTCAAAGTCAATATTGCACTGACCAACGATAAGAATATCGATCTTATCCGCCACAATATAGATGTCGATATTCGAACCGGTGTTCTCGAAGATTCTTCGCTGATAGCGCGGAAATTAGCTGCCTCCCACCGGGTGATTGTCGCAAGTCCCTCCTATTTAGAGCAATATGGAGCGCCGCAGACGCCATACGATCTAACGAAACATAATTGCATCACTTACCGGCCGGACAGCAATCCAGTTTTCTGGCGTTTTCGCGATAAGGCGGGATGTGAAATCGAGATTTCTCCGGAAGGTAACCTGATGACCGATAATGGCGGGGTCATTAGAAATGCGCTACGATCCGGCCTTGGCATCGGGCACATGACCGATTGGTCTGTTGCTGAAGACCTGAGATCCGGACGCCTCGTGGCGCTGCTCGACGATTACGACGTGACCGTAGACAAGTTCAACCATGGGATCTATGCAGTATTTCTCCCCAGCCGCAATCACTCGATGAAGGTCCGGGCATTTATTGACTTCTTGGCGGAATCTTTCAAGACGCAGGCATACTTCCGAAGCGCCGCAAACCTGCATGAGCCTATCGAACATGCCGATAGCCCTCAGGTCCTCGACCGACACGCGGACGATCCAGCATTCCTGATGTGCGACTTTCCCCCGGGAAATTGGCAGCGAGACGGATCTAACGAACGACCGAAGAGACCAGCGAGCCTTACACGCGCGCTCTAGATCCGCTCGTGACGTAGGTCGGGCGAGCGGACTTGGTGGCCGCTCAACCGCACTGATTAAAAACGGCACCGAGCTAGGATCGGCAACTTTGCGTCCTAGCCCTCAAAACTTTTCATTGAGGTCTGAAGCCGAACTGGTCTGCGAGCGTCTATCCTTCGACGAAACCTCTGGGGGGGGAATCTGGCAAGGTGAACAATGCGTCCGCCGTGTATCGTTTATCTTCGCGGAAGGCCCGCAACGGAAAGACTTGCGTGCCGAAAGAAGCTGGTGATCATCTCAGCTCGGCGTTTCAGACGGCTTAACTCGCGGCAGCCAGACGGTGCGGATCGGCCACCGATCCGGGCAGCGCGTTCGCCACCGCGCGCTTGACGAGCACATTGCACTGCTCTTCCGGATTCAACTCGGGGAATAGGCCGGCAGTTAGAGCAGATTCGACTTAGACGGGCTCATATCCGCAGTTCCTGAGGTAGTTCCGACACTCCTCCGCTGGGAAGCTGTCGATCAAGTCGCCGATGGTGGTCCAGAGCACCTCCTTGGTGCGTGCGCCCGCTTTGCGCAGCAGCGCCTTGAGCTTGGCGAAAAGCTGTTCGATCGTTTTGCCATGATGCCTCTCAATGCCTGCTTCCCATTGATGTTCAGTCTGATGGCTTGATGCGAACTGCGGGGCCATCCGCGAGTTTCACGAGCCAAATGCGTTGCTTGCCCACCTGAGCTAGTCGGCCCTTGAGCGTGCCACGCCGCAGCCAGCCGTAAACCGTCTGCCAGTGGGTCCCAAGTTGGTCGGCCACCTCCTGCAGGGTCATCTCCTCAGCATCCGCACGCGGCACTTTCCCGGCCCAAATCGGCCGCTTCGTGCCATGCCCATGCCGCTGCAGCAGGCGACGGATCATCGGAGCATTGAAGGCACTGCGCTTGGCCGGCCGAAATCCCTCCGCGTTCAGGATGGCGGCAATCTGCTCGGACGTGGTACCGGCCGTCCGCAGTTCCACCGCTCGTGCCAGCAACTGATCAAAGTTTGACAGTTGCTCGAACCGACGCACCGGGCGGATCACCGCATGTCGGGTGACCACGCCGCCCGCCCAGTGGCACGCAATCTCCGCCCGTTCGGTCGTGCCCTGCAGATGGATCACCACCCGATCGAGCATGGTTCGCGCGATCGTCTGCCGGTCGCGTGCCGTCGTGGACGGAGCACTCCACAGGGCCGGAATGTCGCGCACTCCTCACGAGGATCGACACCGCTCTATGTTACACTACCCGTGTGAAGATCATTAGGTCTAAAAACAGGGGCTGATCTATAGTCAGCCCTAGTCCAGTGCTGCAAAGCTATGTTGCGGCCTTGGGATCTTCAGTTGCACGCATCATGAACATAATGATCACTGGCAGCCCGATACAGTCGCCGTGTTGAGATTAGGGTTGCGACGGAGGATGCTGCCTTGGATCACAACCAACTCCAAAAACCGATCCAACAAAGGCGCGACACTCGCCAAGGCAATAAGCGCAGTCGGTCGACTCTTGTGGGAGTTGGTGTTGGCTTGATGGCGTCCTTTTCCTGGGCCTTGTACAACGTCGGCATAGAAATCGGACGTCAGGACGGCTTTTCCCCAGCCGACCTCGCTATTCTCCGCTACATCGTCCCAGCAATCGCTCTCCCTCCAATAATGTACTGGACACGCAGCACGACGCTCCAAAACCTGACGATCGCCCGCGCCATTGTCTTATCCCTATTAGTAGGTCCGGTGTTTGCGTTGCTAACGAACACCGGATATCGCATTGCTCCGCTTGCGCATGCAGTTGTCATTAGCCCTGGCATGACCATGATCACTGCCAACGTTCTCTCACGAGTATTTGATGGTCGGCCGATACCGCTCCAGCGTATTGTCGGCATGACAATTCTCCTAGGCGGCCTTGTGATCATTTCTGCCGATCAGACACCATCCAAGGATTCTGTCTCGGCAGTCTGGATTGGCGACCTCCTTTTTTTCACCTCTGGGTGTCTCTGGGGTACCTTCACTTATCTGATGGGGCGGTGGGACCTATCTCCATTGCCAACAACGGCTGCCGTATCTGCCATCTCGCTCATCGCTTTCTTGCCTATTTACCTTATCTATTTCAGCATACCCGATGTTTCGGCACCGCTCGCGCTGGAACAGATCTTCTATCAGGGCGTTCTGGGGGGATGCGTGGCGCTCCTTGCTTATACATTCGCCATCATCTTCATCGGCGCGGGTCAAGCCGCGATATTTCCTGCGATCGTGCCGCCAATCGCCGTTCTCATTGCCATCCCATTCACGCTTGAATGGCCTAACGGCTGGCAATGGATGGGGGTTGTTCTGGCAACTGGCGGGCTTGTTATCTCCCTCGACTCGATCCGGGTCCGCGCCGTTCGTCATACTACGACTAGCAACCCCAGCTAAACCGAGAGAAACATACCTCGTACGTAACGCTGCTTTGCGTGTGTCTATGTCGACATCGAGTTTCGGCAACCGTTAGCTTTACTTTCAAGGAACTAGGCGCCCGATCCGATCAAACACTATTCTAGCGATGGACTCATGGGTACAGGCAAGACTCTTTCGGGTGTGAGGGTGCTGGATTTCACTAGGACTGTGGCTGGTCCATTCGGCTCGATGATTTTGGCCGATCTCGGTGCCGAAGTGATCAAGATCGAGCACGCCGACGGTGGCGACGATGCACGTCATCTACCGCCATACTGGAATGAAGACAGTGCCGCATTCCTTGCGCTCAATCGTAATAAGAAGAGCGTCGTTCTCGACCTAAAATCTGAACAAGACCGCGCCCACATTCTTCAACTCGTCCAGAGCTGTGACGTTGTGATGGAAAGCTTCCGGCCGGGCGTCATGGAAAGGCTGATGCTTGGATATGACGTTTTGTCGACGCAGAGCCCGAATCTCATTTATTGTTCGGTTTCAGCCTTCGGGCGAGGCCCGCTCGGCCGGCAAATGCCCGGCTACGACGCGCTGCTCCAGGCATTCTCTGGAATTATGAAGGCGACGGGCCACCCCGGGAGCCCGCCGACGCGCATCGCTCCATCGGTCATCGACTTAAACACTGGCATGTGGGCCGCCATTCAGATTCTATCAGCCCTGCTACGTAGCAAAAGTGAGCCCGGTCCTAAGCGGCTTGAAGTCGCTCTTGTCGACACCGCCTTCAATCTAATGTGCCACCAGTTGATTGGCTTCCTAGCGACCGGGGAAGTCCCCCTTCCCCAAGGGTCTGGATCGCCAATCACCGCGCCCTACGAGGTCTTCCGCGCGCGTGATGGAGACATCCTAGTCGCAGCCGGCAATGATCGTCTGTTTAAGAGGTTGTGCCAGAGCCTGAAGCTGGATGAATTGGTAGCTGATGAGCGATTCATAGACATGACCGATCGCGTTCGGAATCGACATGCCCTGCACGAAATCTTGGAGAATGTTCTCCTCACAGAGCCGGTTTCGAAGTGGGTCAAGAGGCTGACCGAGGCAGGGGTCCCGGCAGGCCCTGTGCACGACATCAGGCAGGCTGTTGAGCACGCAATCGTTGCAGAGCGCGGCCTTCTCGTTCCTTGTGAAGGGCAGATGCGCAATCCAGACCTCAAGCTGCTGCGTCTCCCTCTAGGAAATGACGTCGCTTCGTTTCGTGAGCCACCCTTGCTCGGCCAGCACACGGTGGAGGTGCTGGCGTCACTGGCGCGAACGAATGATGAGGCGCTTGTTGATCCCGATTCGGCCTGATTGTGCTAGTCCGGCTCTTGATGGAGGTTCACGATGATGAAGGGAAAAGTCGCGGTCGTCACTGGCGCGTCTGGCGGACTTGGGCGCGCAATCTGCATGGCATTGGCCACGCACGGTGCAAAAATTGTCGCCCTGGATAAGGATCAGGAAACAACATCCTTTGCAGCTCAATGGCTTTATGACCAAGGCTACCATGCGGTCACCGCGGATGTCGCAAATCCAGCCTCCGTCGCATCTGCGTTTGCGGACATAGAAAGAGAAATCGGCGGAGTCGACATTCTGATCAATACCGCTGGCATTAGTCACGTCGCCGATCCACTTGAGATGGCGGCCGTCGATTGGGAACGGGTGATTGCAGTGAATCTCAACGGTGCCTTCTACTGTGCACGGGAGAGCGCAATCAGCATGCGTCGACGTGGAGGTGGCTGCATTGTGAACATTACGTCAGTTGCAGGCCTTGTCGCAATCCGCGGCCGCTCCGCCTATACTGCTGCAAAGCACGGCCTGATCGGTCTCACACGCGCACTTGCATTTGATCTTGCTCCAAGCGGGATCCGCGTCAACGCCGTCGCACCTGGCGTAACAAGGACCGAAATGACGATGCAATATATTGAAGATCCCCAGTTTCAGAAAGGTCTGGAAGACTCCGTTGCCCTGAAGCGGGTTGCGCTCCCGGAGGATATTGCCGACGCCGTTGCTTTCTTGTGCTCGCCGGGATCAAGCTACATCAACGGCATTGTGCTTCCAGTAGATGGAGGATTCCTCTGTGAGAAAAGCTTTGCCTCAAGTAATGTTGTGTCATTCTCTCATGCAAAGCGAACCGATGAGGAATTGTGACTGTAGAGCAATACCCGTTAGCCACTTGCTGCGGGTTCAAGCCTAGCCTGTCGTATCATCAATCTTTCTACGGCCGAAGTACGAAGAAGTAGGACTCTTCTAATGTCATCGTCCTAGAGGACAGCCTAGCTCCCCGCCCCGCGCTCCATTTGATGGTTGTCGCTACGCTGATCGTCGAAGGGCTGGAGTTGTTCATCAGCCAGGAGTTCGATGCCGAAGCCGTTCAGGCCTACAAAGGAGCGGCTCGAGGTCGCGAGGTTGCGGATCGAGGCGACGCCGATATCCCGCAGGATCTGCGCGCCGAGGCCGATCTCGCGCCACTGACTGGAGCGCATGGCTTCCGAGCCTCCTTCTTCGCTGTCCGAGAAAGACGTGGTTGGCACGCCGGCGGTTCCGTCGCGCAGATAGACGAGAACGCCCCTGCCCTCCTTCACGAAACGCTGCAGGGCGGCGCCCACAGTCTTGCCGCCCTCGAACACGTCGGTGAGCGCATTGGCGCGATGCAGGCGCACGGGGATGTTCGTGCCGTCGCCGATGCGACCGTGAACCAGCGCGATATGCTGCACGCTGTCGAAAGGCGTGGAATAGGCATAGCCGGTGAACGGCCCCCACTCGGTCTCGACCGGGAAGGTGCCGATGCGCTCGACCAGCTTCTCGCGCGCCTGGCGGTAGGCGATGAGATCGGCGACCGAGATGCGCCTGAGATCGTGCTTTTCCGCGAAGGCGTCGATCTGCGCGCCCTTCATCACCGTGCCGTCGTCGTTGGCGAGTTCGCAGATCACGCCGACGGGGGGCAGGCTCGCGAGCTTGCACAGGTCGACGGCCGCCTCTGTGTGGCCGGAGCGCATGAGCACACCGCCATCCTTGGCGATCAGCGGGAAGACGTGGCCGGGGCGGACGAAATCCGCGGCGCCCATGTTGTGGTTGGCGAGCGCACGCACGGTGTTGGAACGCTGCTCGGCGGAGATGCCGGTGGTCAGCCCGTGCTTGACGTCGACCGTCACGGTGAAGGCGGTGCCCAGCGGCGCATCGTTCGAGGCGACCATCGGGTCGAGCCGTAGGCGGCGGGCCTCCGAGACGGTGAGTGGCGCGCAGACGATGCCGCAGGTGTTGCGGATGATGAAGGCCATCTTTTCCGGTGTGCAGAGCGAGGCCGCGACGATCAGGTCGCCCTCGTTCTCGCGGTCGTCGTCGTCCGTGACGATGACGATTTCACCACGAGCGAAAGCCTCGATGGCTTCGGTGACGGACTGCGCACCAGTTCCTCTTGCCGTGCACCAATGATAATACAGCGGCATTTTGAGGAAGGGCCCATCATGGAAGGTCATAAGACAGGTACCTCTCGCGTTTCTAAACGACTGTCACTGCTAGGATCGTCGAGTAGATGCACTTCACGGACATGCACGTGCAACTTCGCACCTGACTACAAAGCAGATCGGCGCGATAGCGATACTCCAGGAGTATACATCCTACGGCTCTGATCGGAATGGTTCCTTCTGCAAATCAGCTTTGCGCTTTGTTGGCTTTGTAATGGCTGATCCCAAGGTAACCTTGGGAGATTGGCCGAAGTCCGGAAGAGAAGGAAGTGGCAATGGCTCCGATCCGTGTCGGTATCATCGGCGCTGCGCCCGAGCGCAGCTGGGCCGCCACAGCGCACATCCCAGCGCTTCAAAGTCTGCCTGAGTACCGTATTGTCGCCGTCAGCACCACGCGTCAGGAGTCAGCCAATGCGGCGGCGCAGAAGTTTGCTGCTCCCCTTGCGTTCGACAATTACCATTCGCTCGTGAACCATCCTGAAGTAGACCTCGTCGTTGTGAGTGTGAAGGTCCCACACCATCTCGAAATGGTCGAAGCAGCGTCAAGGGCTCGGAAGAACATTTACTGTGAATGGCCTCTTGGGCGGAATCTTGCGGAGGCTGAGGCTATGGCTGGTTTCGCCGAAAAAGCCGGCATCCGGACCGCAGTCGGTCTGCAGGCAAGATCCTCGCCAGAGGTCAACTTCATTCGAGACCTTATTTCCAATGGATATATCGGTGACGTCCTCTCCACGACGTTGGTCGCCACCGGCCTGCGGTGGGGCCCCAGCGTCGACCAGTACAACGTATACCTTCTCGACAAGAGAAATGGCGCCACGATGATCACAATCCCCTTTGGGCATACTATCGACGCCTTATGCTCGTGCCTGGGAGAGTTTATCGAAGTTGATGCGACTTGGGCAATCCGCCGCAAGGACATAACCGTTGTCGCAAGCGGCGAGAGTCATCCCATGACCGCACATGATCAGTTGGCTGTAACAGGCGTCTTGAGAGGTGGCGCGGTGGCCTCCGTTCATTATCGTGGTGGAGTTTCACGGGCACATAATTTCCTCTGGGAAATCGCCGGCACGGAAGGGGAGCTTCAAGTCACCGCTTCGGGCGGCCATGCACAGATGTTCAGGCTGTCCGTGGCCGGCGCTCAGGGAAAGGATCGAGAGTTAAAAACCCTACCGCTTCCAAAGGAGTACAGCCTCCTCCCGGAGCTTAAGATGCCCGAAGCAAATATTGCTCATGCCTATAAGCGGTTTGCCACGGATGTCCAAACTGGGACACACACCATCCCGGACTTTGCCGACGCTGTAGTCCGTCACCGCATGATTGACGTCGTTGAGAGAGCAGCGGAAACCGGCATTCGACAACAAATACCGTTTTGACGGCTACGGCCTGTTATAACTTGAACCCTTTGCACCGAAGGGCGTTTTGCTCATCCTGAAGAGGAGGAGCCAGGCTAACGGATAGGCAGTGGACGGTGCTGAAGCTGCTTGTGGAGCAATACGGCTCCAAGAGCAAGACGCCGCCGTTCCAGAGCAACATAGGAAAACGACTCGCCATATGTGAGACAAGCAGGTGGTAACTGAACGCGATTATGTGAGATCGCCTAAGCATCTCCTTTGACGAACGTGCAACCTCACGAGCATAACACAGCGATTGCAGTTTCTCATATTTACCAACGCTGTAGTACTTCGCGCTTTCTTACCTTGTCACATGGTACTGAAGTGCTTGGCACATATATCGTGCGGTTTCGACCAAGCTCGCGTCGTTCTCGCGGGGAACACCACGGAATGTCAAACTTTCTTCGGCAATGTATCGCCTTGAGGTAAGATCCGTATCGTCGTGCATTGGTACTAAGTGAGCATGCGCATGATCGATTTGTGTGCCAGCGAAGAAGAACGCTACTCGAGCTACTCCATACCTTTGTTTCATAACACGGGCGATACGTTGGGCTAACCGACCCGTCTGTATCAATGCATCATCCGGAAGCTCATCAAAGCATGAATAATGTGTCTTCGAAATAATGAGCGTGTGCCCTGCACGAATAGGAAAAGGATCAAGGATCGCCATGGCCAGATCGTCCTCTATGACAAGGTGAGACCTAGCATTACCCCGAGCGACATCGCAAAAAAGGCATTTAGGGACGTGTCTAACCATGCCAGCTAACCTCCAGTCAACACAAGAACTCACGGGGAGAACGCCGAATTGTTCAACAATAGACCAAGTAGAATAAGCGATGCAATATATGCCATAGTTTCTATATGTCCAAACCTTTCTGTATTATCAAGATATAGTAGACGTTTCCACCAACTCTTGATTTTATAAGATTGCCACCAGTAAAATACGTGACGGAATTGGAGCTGTCAAAGGATGATAACTCTTGGATTTGCCTCCGATAAGATTTTGTAAACACGATCGTCCTACCGCGAAGCTGACGCTACTATTGCGTTCTTCCGGTCGGCATAAAAGCTCAAAAGTCGTACTACTTGGCGGCTAAGAACCTGCCACTCTCGATCTGGAGTAGTGCGCCGGCCTGCGTACCGAGGCCAGAGTGATTCTCAGGACTCATAGTGAGAACACCTACCAACGCACGATAGTTCTTGATCTCCTCAATGCCGTCGCGGATGGCAGCCCGTGCTCCCGGGACGTGCTTGAAGTCCGGCTTTTTTGCCTTGACCGCCTCAGCAAGTAGGCTCGGCCAATCCCAGGGGGTACGGCTAAACTCGCCACCCAGTTCTCCATGGCTCGCGTGCCAAGCGTCATTGTATGATAGCTCCACCGAGAATGAGGGAGTTGAATGCCATTAGTATCACGGGGATACCAACGAGGCCCGCAGCATATCGGTCAATCGCGCATGCGCACACTGCGCGACCCAGTAGGGTCCATTCAAGGAAGGCATGGAGACTGATGGCCAGGAATGCTCCCCATGTAAAGACGAAAATTCCCTGAGCCGGAAGCGCAGCACCATTGATTAGGATCGGGTCGCCATCAATAAATAGCGGCAGGATCTGGGGTCCCGTTCCTACCAGCGTGTGCATAAGCGCTTGTAGCACGATGCCACCGCCTATCAATGCGATCGTTTGCATGAGCACTGACGCGCGCCGGAGCGGGACCAACACGAGAATGAAAAGCAGCGTCGAGACTAGCGCACCTACTAGAGCGGCACCGACGAGGCCAAGAACTAGCAAGCTCTTACTCAAGGTGACTGCGGCGAATGCCCCTGCTAGTCCAAGATCCGCCTGAGGGAAATTGATGACTGAGGTAACGCTGTAGACAGATGCAAAAGCAAGACCAATGCTACCGTAGACGACGCCAGTCAGCAGACGGGCGATCGACACTTGAGTGAGAAGCTGCGCGTCAAGCATCTCCAGGCATCCTGCTTTAACGGTTACAATCAAGCCTATAGAGACGCCAGTCGCCTTCGAATGTATAATCAGGCAGCTCAGACAACGTCGACTATAATGTCTGTGTGCGCTACTTGTTTCTAAAAGGACCAGTGATACCTTTGCATTCTGTAGTGGCGGCTTCGCCAAACTGCCGAAAACACCAAAGCTACGTTAAGTGTAATACGCCGCTCGATCAACGCACCAAATCTGCAAAGATGCGTTACTGAGTATGAGCAATGAACCGCTTGTACTAAGCTGCCATAAATGAATCGCTACACGCCGAGGGCTTTATTTTGGAGGGTTCGCTTTGGGCCGCGTTGCACTGATTACAGGAGGGGGGAGCGGCTTAGGTAAGTCCACCTGTGCTAGGCTGGCAAAGGACGGCTTCTCGGTTGCTGTTGCTGACACAAAGTTAGATGTCGCCGTTGCTGTTGCTCATGAGCTAAGTGGGCCAGGATTGCACAAAGGCTATGCAGTCGACGTTCGCGATGAGCAGAGAACCGTGTCCCTCTTCGAACTAGTTGAAGCTGACCTTGGCCCAATCGCTGTTCTAGTCACCTTTGCTGGCATTCTAATTGAACGCAATGGCAGTGGCATCCCACTATCTGAGACAACACTTGACGAGTGGGAGACGACCTTCGCCGTGAACGCGCGTGGCACGTTTCTGTCTGTAAGGGAGATGCTGCGACGCCGTCGAGCATTGCCGGTTGAGGATGCGCGGATCATCACTATAAGTTCCCTCGCAGGCCAGATGGGCGGCGTCAGGGGAAGCGGCCCCTATGGCGCTTCTAAAGGCGCAGTGCTCGCGCTGACTAAAATGGCTGCGGGTGAGGGAGGAGCATTGGGGGTGACAGCCAACTGCGTCGCGCCAGGCATGGTGGACACGCCGATGTTGCGCAAAGTTCTATCCCAGGACACTGAGATTTCGGCCGTGCAGAACTTCCCGTTACGCAGGATTGGCCAACCAGCCGAGATCGCGGCCGTCGTGTCCTTTCTAGCATCCAAGGATTCGAGTTTCGTCACTGGTGCAACTATTGACGCAAATGGCGGACAACTGTTGCGCTAAATTGATCAACAACCAGGGCAGAGGTTAGCAGGAGGCTCGTTATATTCGATGCATCACCATTGCGAATCTGCCGCGCAAAGTCGGAAGGAAACTGTGCCATCTAACATTCCAACTTTTGAACTCGGAAGTTGCACACGGAGTAAGGCAACTGCAATTTCGTTCTGTCTGGGTGTGATCCTTTTAAGCTAGTTCAAGGTGACAACGGAGAAATCGCATCTGCAGATTTCGCAAATGTGCTTTGCGATAATTTTGTAGCGGCTGCCTCGAACGCGCGACGCCATGCCTGTAAACTATTTCCCTCTGACGGACAGGAATGGAGAAATTGATGTCGATTGAAGACATGATGCGTACGGTGTCCGAGTTGAAGGACCGGGCGGAGATCCATGACTGCCTGATGAGGTACTCGCGTGCGGTAGACAGGCTCGATCGAGAATTGCTGCTGACCGTCTACCACTCGGATGCAGTCGACGATCACGGCGTTTTCGTCGGTGGCCCAGAGCAGTTTGCCGACTGGGTGATCGAAATGCACACTAGGACCCATCTTTCGCACCAACATTGCCAATTCAACAGTACCATTGAAATCGATGGTACTGTTGCACATACCGAGACCTACTTCATGTTCGTTGGGCTCAACCGGGAGGGAAAGCCGTTAGCAGTTTCCGGTGGGCGGTATATCGATCGTCTTGAGAAGCGTGATGGCCGCTGGGCGATCGCAGAACGCGTGTGTATACGTGACTGGGCGCCGCTCGACGAAATTCCGACCGATCTAGATCAATCAAAGATGACAGCGGTGAAAAATCTGCCGGAAAGAATACTGACGCTTATGCGCACAGGGCCTCAGACGACCCGGGATCGTTCGGATCCGTCCTATATGCGACCGCTCAAGGTTGATCGATCTCGTGTTATCGACGGATGACTTAGTGGATTGGACCTTTCCCGTTGGTGGTAATGTTTGGTTCAATGTGCAGGGCACGCATGTGACCAGAAATCGGTTAGTTCCCTCGAAGATCGCTAATGGAACCCGAACCTTTAGAATCTCCGGAACAATGGCTTTGTGGAAGGTTTTTCGATCATGATCAATGAGAACACTCAGAGTAGCGAATTATACTTACGTGGCTATCAGGGAGTCTCTGACCACCGCGGCCAGGCTATCGCGACAGTTCCTCGAACTGAGCAGAAGCGAGGGTATCGGACCGACCCGCCGCCCTCGCTATGCACGCTACTACTTTCCAGCTGAAATGATCAGCTATGCCTTTTAGTTGTACGTCCGACTTCTACTCGGCCTCCGGACGATCGAAGTACTGCTCGCCGCTCGAGGCTCCTGGTCAGCTACGAGTCCGTCCGGCACTGGCGACTGAAGTCTGGCCAGGCCTTCGCCCATCAAGTTCGTCATTGTCTTCTGGCAGCCGTGGGTAAATGATTGTTAGATGGGGACTGTCACGTTGGCCGGATGGGGCTGCAGTGAAGGCTCTCACATCACTTGTAGGCTGCAATGGCCTGTAGGCGATGATCATGCATGGTGCACGCAGACCGTTGGCGACGTGGGGGACGCACAAACTCCTGACAGCCGAATACATCGAGGTGAACCGCTCCATACTTCCCGAGGGCCGAAGCCTTGAGGTATCCTTTCTCGCTTTCTCAGCGGGAGATGCGCGTTTGTGCCCAGTTAGGACCCTCCTGCGCAACCAGTGCTCCACTCTCGGCATGACTTGGCGTCTCGCTGCTCCATAGGAGGGCAGTTGGTCGGTAATGATGCGCTTTGGCATCATGCCATGCTCACTCATCAGCGGGGGCAGCAGTTGCCGGCGGTTATAACAATCAGCGTCACCTAGATGCTGATTACGAGCAGAGATTTGCCTTAGAGCGTCAGACATAGAAACTCGGAGGTTTCGATGACGGGCCAGGATACGGAAAATGTCGGAGCTCAGATGGACGGGAATGTGCCCAGGCCCGATGTGATGCTAAGCCTCTGGGCCTCATGGATGGATCAGATGTCCCTCCCAACCCAAGTCCTGCCTGATCCAAGCAGGGCATGGTGGCAGATGACTGCCGACAAGTCTGCGGCGACTCTCATCACGGGAGGGATCACCCAGCTCCAGCGAAGCTTGGCAAAAGATCCCACACTTCGCGCCTTCGACCAGATGTGGAACGCCAACCCCCTGCGCGAAGTCATCCCCGTCGACTGGGCCGAGATTGCACGGGCGCTGCGTATTGTCTGGCTGCGCTCGCTGCGAAAGTCCGGCGCTGCTTTGGACATCGTTGACCTCAATCAGGACCTGTGGCACTCCGCAGTCGACGTGTGGAAGGAGGCTGGACAGCGCTGGCTTGGCCTCACAGATCCGTCGCTAGCGGAAAGACCATTGTCTGCCGCGGCGGACAAGCGCTTCGCCGCTCCCGAATGGCACATGAATCCGGTCTATCGCACTCTCCAACAGATCTACCTGCTCGCGTCGGACTGGCTCCTGCAACAGGGCGATGTCGAGGGCATGGACGAGTCCGAGCAGCAGCGCATCGCCTTCCATCTCCGACAGTTCGTCGACGCGATGAGCCCCGCTCTGATCCTGTTGTCAAACCCTGTCGCTCTTCGAAAAGCCATCGAGACTGGAGGGACCAGTATTGCGGCTGGTGCGGTTAACCTGACGGCCGATCTCCAGGCCGGGCGCCTCAGTATGGTCGATACGGAAGCTTTCGCCCCGGGACGGAATCTCGCCATTACCCCCGGAAAGGTGGTCCACCGCAATCGCCTGATGGAACTGATCCAGTATACGCCAACAACAACGAAAGTGCACAAGATCCCTTTGCTTATCCTGCCGCCCTGGATCAACAAGTACTATATCCTCGACATGCAGCCCAAGAACAGCTTGGTGCGCTACCTCGTCGAGCAGGGGTTTACGGTCTTCCTGATCTCCTGGAAGAACCCAGACGCATCCATGGATGAGATCGGCATCGAGGACTACATGGATCTCGGCCCGCTGGAGGCCAGCGATGTCGTGCGCGAGATCACGGGTAGTTCCACGGTCAACGCCATGGGCTACTGCATCGGCGGAACTTTGCTGACGATGACGCTGGCTGTCCTCGCAGCCAAGGATGACAAGCGGTTCAACTCAGCCAGCTTCATGGTCTCGCTGCAGGATTTCTCACGCGTGGGCGATACGGCTGTCTTCATGGATGAGCCGGGCATTGACCTGATCGAACAGCAGATGATGGAGCGTGGCTATCTCGACAGCCGCGAGATGTCGAACATGTTCAACTTGCTGCGCTCAAACGATCTGATCTGGGCCAACGTGGTCAACAACTATCTGATGGGCAGCAAGCCGCCTGCCTTTGACCTTCTGTACTGGAATAGTGACGGCACCCGGATGGCTCGCGCGGCTCATAGTTGGTACCTGCGCAACACCTATGTCGAGAACAATCTGATCGAGCCGGGCACAATCACGCTAAAGGGTGAGGCGATTGATCTCGGCCGCATTCGCCAGGACGTTTATGCGGTGGGGGCGGAGAAGGACCACATCGTGCCCTGGGATGCGGCCTGGCGGATTACACAGCTGTTCGGCGGTAATGTGCGGTTCGTCCGCGCCTCCAGCGGCCATATTGCGGGAATCATCAATCCACCCGGCGGCAAGGGCACCTACTGGGCTCGCGAGACTGGGGATGCAGCAGTGAACAATCCCGAGCAGTGGCTGCAGAACGCCAGCCGCCATGAGGGAAGTTGGTGGCCGGACTGGACAGCGTGGCTTTCGGCCCGCTCCGGACGGAAGAGCGCACAGCCACCGACGGGCAACTCGAAGTACCCACCTTTGCAGGATGCACCTGGCACTTATGTGCTGGAAAAGTAGGCGAGAAGGCCTATGAGAATGACTCTCGCGCAGCATGACCCTGCTGAATTGACGTCAGAAACGATGCGCCCAGGCCGAAAGCTTGGGACGTTTGCCTATACGATCTCGTATAAGATTTGGGTTCGGCAGCCCAGTCCGTGGTGGGTGCCAATGCGAACATCACTGACCCCTGTCAGACTATTTCAGTTCTGCTAGCCTGATGTCCTCAGGTGCCTTAGGCCGCTCTCTGGCAGGCATGCTGAGCTGCCCAGAAAGCCAGTTGCGCCACGATCCCAGCTCCGACAAGAACGATCCCGGCCGCAAGAGCGGCGTTCCCACCAACGCCTCCTAGAGACGTGCACACGGCGCCAATGACCATCTGAGTGAAGCCATAAAGACCGGATGCTGAACCCGCGACACCTGGATTGACGTTCAGCGCTTCTGCCAGCGCCGTCGGCGACGCGATGCCGGCGCCGTAGGTGAGAACCAGAATCGGCAGAACCGTCATCGGCACGTTGAGAAAGCCAGAGACCACCGCCGCCAGGAAAACTCCAGCACTCGCGCAACTGAGAAGGTTTCCAAGCACCATCAGCCGACCCGTTGAGACCTTCCCGATCAGGCGGCTCGCCGACAGGCTGCCGAACCAGGCGCCCACGATGGTCAGGGCCAGGTAGTAGCCGATCTCGTGCGCAGGCCGATGAAGCTGAGAGACAAAGATGAAAGGGGCGGCACCGACGAACGCATACAGGGAACTCGTGGCGCAGCCACCGCCGATCGCATAACCCAAGAAGTGGCGAGATTTGAGTAGGTGCCCGTAACCGTGAAGTACGGTCGCCATGTCGTGCCCTCGCCCACCGCTGCTTTCCGGAAGGAGGCGCCAGGTGAGGATTAGGTTCGCCAACCCAAGGGTACACAGCGCCACGAAGATTAATCGCCATCCTGCCGTTGATGCGATGAGAGAGCCGAGCAATGGCGAGAGGCCGGGACCTGCCATCAGGATCAGGTTCATCAATGACAGCTTCCTGGCGGCATCCCCGCCGGAAGCATTGTCGCGGACGATGGCCCTTCCCAAGACAAGACCGGCACACCCACCCAATGCCTGGAACAATCGCGCGGCGATCAGAGCGTGGATCGTCGGAGACAGCATGGCGGCAAGGCCTGCGATCGTATAGATCGCCATACCGACGATGAGGACAGGTCGTCGCCCGAAGTGATCTGACACCGGGCCATAGATGAGTTGGCCGAGCGCCAGGCCGGCGATGTAGAAACTCAACGTGAGCTGCGCGGAGCCTGCACTGGTACCGAAATCCGCAGCGACAGAGGGCAAGGCTGGCACGAAGATGTGCATGGCCATGGTTCCGCTGAAGGTAATCAGGGCCAGTAGCCACAGCGGAGCGCGCCGCTCAGAACGCGGCGACATTGCTTGCTGCGCCTCCGCAAGAGGATCCATTCTCATTTTGTATCGCTCTCGTCGTTCAGGTGGATCAATGCACGGCAGATGGCTTCCAGAACCTGTCTGGCGACGGCGACATCGTCTTGAGGCAGTCCCATCAGGACCTCCCGCTGCACGTCCTCCGAGACGGCTTCGACCTGCCGCACGAGGGAATACCCCTGCCGGGTGATCACGATGGCCTTGGCCCGGCGATCTTCCATGTCCTCCTGGCGCTCAATCAGGCTAGCCTCTTCCAGGCCGCTCAGGACACGCACGACAGAGGAGCTGTCGAGGGACAACGCCGCCGCGAGATCCTTCTGACGCATGGGCGCAGAGGCTTGGGACAGACGCAGAAGTGGCGCCCAGGTCGCCTCCGTCAGCCCATACTTCCGGAGCCGGAGGTCGATAGCACGACGCCATTGCCGGGCGGCGAGACCGATCAGACTGCTGAGTCGCTTCTCCGAGAGGCTTGACTCAGGAATATCGCTAATATGGGCATCAGCGGAACTAGCTTTCATGTCATGCAATTAGATGGCATGCAAACTATTGTCAATTCGATATCGTTGAACCCAGTGTTCTTTGCCCACGCCGTCAGAGGCTACAGCTATGAAGATCTTGAGATGGCGGATTTGGATGTTTCACTATCGTCAGGATCAGCGACGAAATCCAGACACAGGGCGTCGAACAATCGTCGGCAGGAAAAACACAGTCGGCAGCATCTGCATCTGCTCACGCCTGCGTGCTTTCGTCGTGCCTCAGAGGAATAACTGCAACGGGTCCGGAACTGAGATTTCCTGCGTTGGCCGGGCGTTTGGCGCCGTCACCCATCTCTTCGTGCTGGTCTACGAGGAACCGACGTTGCGCAGCACCACGGCGCGCAGTACGATGCCTATTCAGCCGAAGTGCGCCGCTGGCTGCCGCGCCTGACGCCTTGGTACAGCAGAGCTCCTTCACGCCCTACTCCGCCGGGCTGTCCCGATGACGTGTCACAACTTACATCAATGCCGAGCGCGCTAATGATTCCACCGGAATTTGGACCAAAACTCCGTTGCCTGCGCGCGAGCGATATCCTCGGCCTCAGAGAACGCGAAACCGGACTGTCGGATAGTCTGATTTAGCCTATCTACGCACCATCGCGTGCGACGTAGCAGCCAATCGACATCGCTAAATGTAGGCGGCGCGATCGGGGTGCCGTGCTTTATCTCGCGCCGGGTTAGTGCAGTGCGATGCGCAACATGCTTATTCCGGTGATTGCGGACACGATCAAGACGACCTGATGCTTCTATGAACGGCACAAGACGCTTCAATCGTGTGAGCGACAGAGCTGACTTTTGTTCATTTTGCGCGGCGAAGCTCGTGAGGATACTACCTCCCATTGGGGGATGATTCCGATAGATATTGCCCGCCTCCTCTACGAGAAGCTCTTGGGTGCGATTGTCCTTGATGAGGGCAAACACAGTCGGCACGTTAGCTTCGTGATCGTCCGGTGCATCCCATAGGCGAGCCGTCGCGAGAAGCACTCTTTCGATAAGGATATTAGATAGGTCATTGTACGAATGGGCGGCCCGGCTGAGCGGGATCTGCGCGCGCACGAGATCACCGAACACAAAGACCTCGGCATGCGCACGGAGACTCGCCGCTTCGACCATTTGGTCAAGACAAACTTGCGCCTTCTCTCGTGCAATTTGGATCCGCTCTTCCGGAGATCGATTGATAAAAGTGAAAGCCACCGCTGAAACCGAACTTTGTGACACGATCTCACATATCAGGAACAAAGCCGAGCAAAAATCAATTCCGCTTTGGCAATAAATCCTGCCGCCGCTCCCACCTCAAGAAGCCTGATCGGCAAGAGGCCGCATCAGAACCAAGTCTTGGCAATTAAGCTGCCGCATACATAACGCCTTTAGAAGGCTAAGAGGAGAGCCTTCTCGATCTACTTTCCTTTCTTTACGACGATCTGGCTATAAGTGGTTGAACATGAAAGCCAATTTTGAGTAATTGTACCAAACTCGGTTATAGGTCCAATCACTCGGCACATGTTCAACGATGCATGCTCACTCCCGATAAATAACGCTTATCGGGAGTGAGGCGAAAGACCGTTCTCTCGGCGTCCCTCCCATCTGCTCTGTGGTGTCAGCGCCGATCCTGAGGGGTTTTCGGCCGAGATTCCGCCGTGCTTTCCTGCTGACGTGGTGCCGTGGAGGATTTGAAATGAGCCGATCGTCAGCCGCGCGCAGCATCGACCCGCAACTGCAGCGCCAGAATGACCTTGACGCGCTGGCCGGGATCCTGCCGGCCGAGCGGCGCGAGGCCCTGGCGGCCTTGCTCACCGACGAGGATGTCGCCACGCTCAAGCATCTGGCCGAGAAAGGCATGGGCGCCAACACGCTGCGCGCCCTGGCCTCCGATCTGGGCTATCTCGAAGCCTGGGCCCTGGCTGCAACTGGGCTCCCCCTCCCCTGGCCCGCCCCTGACGGGCTTGCCCTGAAGTTTTTGGCCCACCACCTCTGGGACCCGGCCAAGCGAGAGACCGATGCCGGCCATGGCATGCCTGATGCAGTTGCTGAGCGTCTCAGGAGCGACGGGTCTCTTCGCGCAGTCGGGCCGCATGCACCGGCCACCGTCCGCCGCCGTCTCGCGAACTGGTCGACGCTGCATCGCTGGCGCGGGCTTGAGCCATGCTTCGTCACACCGGCCTTCAAGACCGCGCTCCGGCTGGCAATCCGGGCCAGCACCCGGGCCTCGACGCGCAAGAGCCAACAAGCCGTCACGCGCATCGTGCTCAACCGGCTGCTGGCCACCTGCGTGCTGAACCGGCTCGTCGACCAGCGCGATCGCGCCGTGCTGCTGACGGCCTTTGCCTCCGGCGGGCGGCGGCGCTCAGAGGTCGCCGCGTTGCGGGTCGATCAGATCGAGACGCTCCCGCCCGTGCCGGTCGATCCGCGCGATCCGGACTCCGCAAAACTTCCGTGCATGGCGATCCGGCTCGGCCGCACAAAAAGGGGCAACGCGGATGACGGGGCGCGCGTCCTCCTGATTGGACGTCCGGCTGAAGCCCTTTCGACATGGCTGGCCGATGCGAAAATCAACGGTGGAGCGGTGTTCCGGCCCATCGACCGATGGGGCCGGATCGGCCTGGCAGCGATCAGTGGCGATGGCGTGAATGATATCGTGAAGCGGCGTTGCACGTGGGCCGGGCTCGACCCTGCCCTGTTCAGCGCCCACGGCCTTCGCTCGGGCTATCTCACCCAGGCCGCCCGCGACGGCGTATCGCTCCCCGAGGCAATGCAGCAATCGCAGCATCGCTCCGTGCAGCAAGCCGCCACATATTACAATGACGGGGAGCGGCCGATGGGGAGGGCCGCCCGCCTTGCGTGGCGCTGATGGAAAGGCCGCCGAACCCGCGCTACTTGAAGCAGAGTGCCTCTTGATAAGAGCGACCGTTGCTCGGCTTTCGCGGGGCCAAGGGACGTTACTATGACATCTCTCAAAGAAGCAATCGGATCCCATCGCTGGCGAACGCTGCACCCGTCATTCTGGGAGCCGGAGTTGACCCTGAGGCCGTTCCTGGGCCTTTTCCTCGACCGGTCTACAGGCACTATCAGGGTCGAGAGTTTCGCGGTCGATCTCGAGGCCGACGAGTGGATCCTCCTTCTCCTCAGGTCAGATGATACCTGGGACGGTCGAAAGGCCTGGGCGGACGATTTGCTGGCATGGGCGATCCCATCAGGTGGCGCGAGGAATCCTGTCGAGATCCCAATCGAGTACATTGGGAGACCTTGTGATCCCACTGCCCCGTCCGAGGAAACCCAGGAAGCGCTGGCGCTTTTAGAATCCTGGTTCTGGGCGATCAAAACATGACAGCCGGAAAAACCACACCGTCGGCCGACATTGTCAATCGCTTGAGGGCCAAACGGGAAACTGACTGATCATCGGGTGAGAGTCTCAATCTCAGCCTCGGTCAGCTGGCGCTCATGTCCGTCCGGCATCATCACACACAAGCAGCCCGCATCGTCCGTGAAGTACACAGGATTTCCTTTTCTCTGATGCTCCGCGACAGCCTCGGCAATGGCCTCCCGGATTGCATCCCTGAGCTGCTCGGACCATTCCGATCCTCCGTACTCAAGATCCTGAGGTTCCGCTATCATCACTTTCTCCGCGGTATCTGTCCGGATTTCACCGCAATTGCACTTTGCCATGGTGAAAGCCCGCGGGTCCGCCCCTATAATGGATTGACCTCTGCATAAGCGGTTGCCAGATCCAGATGGTGCTCCTTGATGATGGGATAAATCGCGCGCGGAGCTCAGATGTATACACTGTATTCGATCTGGCCGAGAAGTGTGAGGACTTCATTCGATCTACCTTGAGAGATTAGGTCCAGTGGAGTGGCCTGCAGCACCTGGTTATGCTGAACCAGCCATAATATGCCCAAACCACCAAAGGCCTCGCTTGTCTTCCCAATGACTGTAGCGATCTCAGGACTGGATCCTTTGAGAGACTTCAGGTTCTCGACCTTTCCTTCGAGATGAGTGATAGCTTGGTCGAGCAATGGATCAGTTTCTATTGCCGTGTAGGGTTTGAGGAGCTCAGTCAACATGATTCCTTTCATTGCTTCAGGCTTGGCGCATCCAGTTGCCTGACACGTATTGAGATCGCGCTGACGTTGCCTTGGTCATGGGGCGATTAAAGCACTCGCTGATAACTCCATCTCATCCACATGAGGAAACTACTGTCTTCCATGGTATGTAGGAAACATATGCAAAGCTCATAAAGAGCAAGGTCAAAGTTGCCTGCTTAGAGATCAACATCGCTTCTGGCTCTCCTGTATTCCTATCATACGTGAGGAGACAGCTTTGACCTGTCTGTTCGATCTTGGTGTCGCTCCACATGAGTTCGATTGCGATCTGTCCAGGAGTGTGCGTGACGACATATCCGCCAACTCTATGAGTGGCTGGAGCGTTCAGCGCGAAGTCCTTCTCATGCGTCTCTCCTTCAACTTTAACGTCGCCGATCCCTGCGGCCCGGCCCTTGAGACCGGGTCCTCGGCCTAAAATCTTCCCTCGAAACGAAAAGCGAAAGCTCTGAGCGATGGGAATCAAGTCGATGAGGCGCCGCGCGTCATCCCGATAAAATGTTGCACCGTTGGCTACAAGCCGATCAAGAATAGCATTCGCCTCAAGGCGGGCATCGATATTCATGGTTTGCGCTATTCCTGGTGTTCCGTTTATGGCGGATCATTGGACAAGTAGCTGTGGCCCGGAGCAAGAGTGAGCCTGTGCGCCTTCGAAGCCCTCTTCTGAGCCACGGCGCAAGATCTCTACGAGTTTGCGACAAGCCCCAAGGTCTTCAGAACTGACGCTCGCGCATGACGATAGGCACTGTGCTCACCTCGCGCTGACCAGTTTCGCCCGAACCTAGGATCGTAAAATGGTGCGATCGCGTTCAATGTCGCCCAACTGGCCTGCCAAGGATCGCATCCGGCAAGCTCGTGGCTCTGCATTCCACGCGCAATGATTTCTTCGATAAAGGCAGTCAGCTTGCGCTGAAATTGAGCGACCGCCTGAACCTGAGCCTGTGAAAGAGAGCGGTAAGCTGCGAACAGCATTGGATCGTCTCGCTGAAACACGCGACTTTCCCGCACTAGGCTATCTAATGCTCCGCAGAGACGCCCTTCTGCCGTTCTGTTGTCTTCTCCGTTTGAGGTCGGGGAAAGACAAGCGACAATCTCTTCGAGCCTCCGTGCAATGATCGCCTCCCATAGGGACTCTCGACTACCGAAAAAGAAACTAAGCTGGATCGGCGTATATCTGAGCAGTCGCGAAACATCAGCAAGCGAGGCTCGTTCGATGCCGTGCTGCCGAAGCACCAGTTCGCCTGCGTTCATTATATCATTGTAGAGAGGAAGATATCGGTTCCCAGACATACATTTGCTCTCGGTGCAATGAAATTGCATATTCCAGGGAATTTATTACACAAGTCGATGCGATAACGCTCTGTTTTCAGACAGAGAGGCTTGACGGAGACGGGACTTGGGGAAGGATCTGAGAATCAATCACCGGTGCCAGCCTCAGTCCGACATATCGGACAATCTGGCATATTTTCGTTTAGGGTCAACTCATTTGTCGCGATCCCCTGCATCCGAAAAAAGCTCGAATGGCAAGAGATCCGAGATCATTTTCGCTAATATTGCTCAACGCCTTCAGTTGCTTATGGGGAGTACGGATGCTCGGACATTTGCGGAAAAGGTTGGTGTATCAAGGTCGTTTATTTATGACATTCTCAATGGGAAGCCGTCGTCTATTGCGCTTTTGTCCGACATCTCGGACAATATCGGTTGTAATTGGAGGTGGTTGGTTACGGGCGAAGGGATGCCGTCAGAACACTGGGAGCAGACAACGACGTTAGTTCCTCGCTTGGCATCCTCGCCAACAGGACGCGCAAAAGAATTGAGGAAAACTGATCAATACATGTTGTTTGCAACTCAGTTGCTAACTGAACTGGGAGTGGCTCCAACTGAAGCTGCCGTTTTTACCGTCCCAGATGACGATATGGCGCCAATCCTAAATTTGTCAGATGACGCACTAATCCATCTGAGCGACCAGCTTCTCTCGCAAGGAAAACTATTTTTGGTTGGTATTGATGGTCGGATCACCATTCGGCGCGCTTTCTCCTCCGACGGGGGAATCTCTTGGCAGCTGACTGCCGAGCGTCGGAGTGTGCAACACATCTCGATCTCAGAAAAAACAAGGTACAAGGTTTACGGTCGCGTCCGCTGGATTGGCCATAGACTGTAATGCAATCCGAAAATTTCGGCACAAATTGCCTGGTCCCTTCAGGCCAGAAACCCCTTAGTTTCCGGCTACCGGAAAAGGTTATCTCTAGAAATTCTCTCCACACTTAAGCGCACACTGAAGCGCATGCTGTACTCACCCCCATATGAATTCATCCACGTTGCCAAGAGCTCCCTGGAGCCGGATGGGGCTTGGCTGCGCAACCCCGACCAGCTCCGCCAAGCCCCATCCTAACTGAGCCACTTAAGGCGAAGGGGGAGATGCCGAATTTCGGAGCCCCTCTGTCCTGCTCTGAAGGAAGCTCAACCCGTGAAAGTTGTCTCGCCAATAAACTCTGGATCCGCCGCCTGACGTGCGTGCAACCCTGACCAGCTCGCACGTCAGGCGGCTCCTCGTACACGCGTCGTAGTAGCTTCCAGAGAGTAGGAAGCGACCAAACGTCAAAAGATCGCATTACGATCTGCCGATCGCTCTCGGCGTCATGGCTGCCATCGGCGCGATTCCTGCCGACGCACTGCACGGCTTCACGGTGCTGGGCGAACTGGCGCTCGACGGCTCGATCACCCCGGTCGCAGGCGTGCTGCCCGCCGCGATGGCAGCCTATGAACGCGAGCACGGGCTGATCTGTCCCGAGACCTGCGGGCCTGAGGCTGCATGGGCCGGCAGCGACATCGAGATCCTGGCGCCGCGCTCGCTGATCCAGCTCGCCAATCATTTCAAGGGCACGCAGGTTCTGGCGCGGCCGGAACCTGCGATCATGCCAGCGTCCAGCACCCTCCCAGACCTGCGTGACATCAAGGGTCAGGAAAGCGCAAAGCGCACCCTCGAGATAGCGGCGGCCGGGGCCCACAACCTTCTCATGAACGGCCCTCCCGGTGCCGGCAAGTCGATGCTGGCCCAGCGGCTGCCCTCGATCCTGCCGCCGCTCTCGCCACGGGAACTGCTGGAAGTGTCGATGATCCAGTCGGTGGCGGGCCTTCTCGCCGACGGCGCGCTCTCCAACCGACGCCCCTTCCGGGCTCCGCACCATTCGGCCTCGATGGCAGCGCTCGTCGGCGGCGGCCTCCATGCCCGGCCGGGCGAGGCCTCGCTCGCCCATCACGGCGTGCTGTTTCTCGACGAATTGCCGGAGTTCCAGCCCCAGGTGCTCGATTCGCTCCGCCAGCCTTTGGAGGCGGGCGAGATCCTGATCGCCCGGGCCAACCACCGGGTCACCTATCCGTCCCGATTCCAGCTCGTCGCCGCGATGAATCCCTGCCGTTGCGGACAGGCGACCGAGCCCGGCTATGTCTGTCGCCGCCAGCCGAACGAGCGCTGCATCGCGCAGTACCAGGCCCGTCTCTCAGGCCCGCTCCTCGACCGCATCGATCTTTCCATCGACGTTCCGGCGGTCACGGCGGCGGACCTGATCCTGCCGGCACCGGCCGAGGGATCGGCGGAAGTCGCGGCCAGGGTCGCCCGGGCCCGGGAGAGGCAGGCGAAGCGTTATGCCGCCCTGAAGCTCGATGGAGTCGCGACCAACGCCGCGTGCCCGCCGGCGCTGCTAGAGGAGGTGGCGCAGCCGGATTCCGACGGGCTGACCCTCATCCGCGATGCCGCCAATGCCATGCGCCTCTCCGCCCGCGGCTTCCACCGCGTCCTGAAGGTCGGGCGCACGCTTGCCGATCTCGATGGCGAAGAAAAGGTGCGGCGGATCCACGTGGCGGAAGCCCTCTCCTACCGCGCCCATGCCGACCGTCGTCCGGCGGCGGCCTGACCGAGGGCGGCCTTTTCAGGCTCCTTGTGAAAGCGTGTGCCGTCCCCGATATTTTCCCCTGGGACATTTATGTTTTCTGTCACAAAACAGTTTGATACGGGCCCTATGTCATGGCCGAGGCGGAATGGCGAAAAGCACCGCGCGGCATCGGAGACAAGACCCCATGAGGCTGCCATGAACGTTTCCCCGTCGAACGAGATGATGCCTAGCGCGCCGTTTCAGGCCCTCGGCAAGTTCATCCCGGGCGTGGACCGGCCCGTCCGCGACTATGGCAGCTTCGATCCCATCCTCGGCCGGATCGGCTCCCTCGAAGTGCGTTTGGCGACCACGGCCAAGGAAATCCGCCAGGCGCAGCGGCTGCGCTTCAAGGTCTTTTACGAGGAAATGTCGGCCTCGCCCAACGGCGCCGCCCTGCTATCGCGCCGCGATGTCGACGACTACGATTGGATCTGCGACCACATCCTCGTCCTCGACCACGACGTCAAGCGGAAGCCGTTCCGCAATGCCACGCCGAAGGTGGTGGGCACCTACAGGCTGCTGCGTCAGGACGTGGCGAACCGACATGGCGGCTTCTACACGCGGGGCGAATACGACATCGCCCCGCTCATCCGCTCCCATCCCGATCTGCGCTTCCTGGAGCTCGGTCGCTCCTGCGTGCTCAAGCCCTATCGGAACAAGCGCACGGTGGAGCTGCTCTGGCACGGGATCTGGACCTATGTGCTCCGCAACCGCATCGACGTCATGATCGGCTGCGCCAGCCTGGAAGGCACGAAGCCACAGGACCTCGCCCTGCCTCTGAGCTTCCTGCACCATTACGCGGCCGCACCCGCCGAATGGCAGGCCCGCGCCCTGCCGGGTCGCTTCACGGCGATGGATATCCTGCCCAAGGAAGCCGTCGATCCCAAGGCGGCGCTCCATGCCCTGCCGCCCCTGATCAAAGGCTATCTGCGCATCGGCGCTACCTTCGGGACAGGTGCCGTGATCGACCGGCAGTTCGGCACCACCGATGTCCTCGTGGTGCTCCCGGTCTCGGCGATCAACCCGCGCTACATCGATCATTTCGGTCCGACAGCGAACCGCCACGCGGCGTGACCTGGAAGCTCTTCTCGATATCGGCGAGCCTCTACATAAGCCCTCATCCCGAGGGCCGCCGCAGGCGGCGTCTCGAAGGACGAGAGCGTCTCCAGTGCTCTCTGGATCCTCCTTCGAGACGCAGCTGCGCTGCTCCTCAGGATGAGGGCAGAGTAAGTTAAGCTAGGGCATCAACGGGCGCTAAAGTCCGACACCATTCCTCTCGCACGTCCGGATCTCTTTCCCTCTCCATCCACTCCTCGGCATGCCGGACGACATCCTCCGGCGGAAGCAGACGCCCGAGAGCCCAGACTGCCATGGCGCGCACGAGCGGCGACGCATCGTCGAGAAGCCGTACGGCCTCGTCGGCCAGGCCCGAATCCTCCGAATTGCCGATGGCGATGAGCACGTTGCGGATGAAGCGGTCACGGCCCGTGCGCTTGATCGGTGTACCGGCAAAGCGCGTGCGGAAGCCCGGATCGTCGAGCCGGGCAAGCTCGGCCAGCGGCAGGCTGGCCATATCCTCCCGTTGCACGAGCCGCGCCTCGCGCCCGGCCTGGGCGAACTTGTTCCAGGGGCAGACCGCAAGACAATCGTCGCAGCCGAAGATGCGGTTGCCGATGCCGGATCGCAGCTCCTCCGGGATGTGCCCCTTATGCTCGATGGTGAGATACGAGATGCAGCGCCGCGCATCGAGCTGATACGGCGCGGGGAAGGCGTTCGTCGGGCAGATGTCGAGGCAGCGGCGGCAGGACCCACAATGATCCCGCTCCGGTTCGTCGGCCGGCAGCTCCGCCGTGGTGAAGATGGCGCCGAGAAATAGCCAGTCGCCGAATTCGCGCGAGACGACGACCGTGTGCTTGCCCTGCCAGCCGAGGCCCGCAGCCTCCGCGAGGGGCTTTTCCATTACCGGGGCGGTATCGACGAAGACCTTCACGTCTGACGAGGCCTTGGCGGCGAGAAAGCCCGCAATCTCTTTCAGCTTGCCCTTGACCACGTCGTGATAGTCGCGGTTGCGGGCATAGACCGAGATGTAGCCGCGGTCCTTTTCGGCCAGCTCCGCCAGCGGATCCTCGGCGGGGGCGTAATTCAGCCCGAGCAGGATGACGCTGCGCACATCCGGCCACAGCGTGCGCGGATCGGCGCGGCGCTCCGCCGTCTCGGCCATCCAGTCCATGGAGCCGTGATGGCCGGCCTCGAGCCAGGATTTCAGCCGCTCGGGAGCCAGCGGGATCGCGTCGGGCTTGGCGATGCGGACGGCATCGAAACCGAGCGCCTTGGCGCGTTCGACGAAGGCGCGCTTCAGCGCTTGCCCATCTAGAAATCCAGGTCGTCGTAATGGGCCGCCGCCGTCATCCCCGGCACCCGGTCCGCGAGGAGCGCGCGAAAGGACGGCCGGGACTTGATCCTGGCATACCAATGTTTCGCTGTTTCGTCCTCGTCCCATGGCACGTCGCCGAGATAATCCACCACCGAGAGATGGGCCGCCGCCGCCAGATCCGCATAGGTCATCTGGTCGCCGGCGAGCCAATTCCGCTTGGAAATCAGAAAGCCGATATATTTGAGGTGGTATCGCACATTGGTCTGGGCAGCGCGAATCGCGCCCATGTCCGGCGGCCCGCCCCCCAGATCGTTCGGCATGAACCGCTTGTAGATCTTTTCCGTGGCCAGGTAATCCGAGACCTCGCCGTGGAACTTGACCAGGAACCAGTCGAGCAGGCGGCGCACCTCGACCCGCTGCGGCAGGGGCTGCGGCAGAAAGCGCCTGTCCCGCAGGTCCTCCCCGCGGGTCTCGTCGAGATACTCCGCGAGGCCCATGGGTCCTGCCACCGCAAGGCCGTTATCGTCGACGAGAAGCGGTAGCTGGCCGGCCGGGTTGATTTCCAGAAAAGGGAGGCGGCGAACCCAGGGCTTCTCCTCGACCACATCCGGCTCGAGACCGAGCTCCGCGAAAACAAGGCGTGCGAACCGCGACTGCGGGCAGAAGGGATAAGAATGCAGGATGGCCATGAAATTATGCAGACGCGAAACAGGCGGCGAGATTAAGGCCGTGCTTCGTTAAGGGTTGGTAAGGAATATTGGTGAATCTCATGTCCGTGATGCAGAAGGTTAGCACCGGCAGCGCAAGCCTCGCTTGACAGACGTGAGCTGCTCCCGCATCTGGCGCCGTTTTCAGGATTTTCAACGATGTCGCAACTTATCGAGGCGCTCTTTCTAGGCCTCATCGAAGGCCTGACCGAGTTCCTTCCGGTCTCCTCGACGGGCCATCTGCTCCTCGTCGGCCATTTCCTCGGCTTCGAGTCGACCGGCAGGACCTTCGAGGTGCTGATCCAGCTCGGCGCGATCCTCGCCATCCTCTCGGTCTATTTCAACAAGCTCTGGTCGATCGCCAAGGCGCTGCCCTACGATCCGATGGCGCGCCACTTCGTCATCGGCGTGCTCGTCGCCTTCCTTCCAGCGGCCATCATCGGCGCGGTGCTGCACGGCTTCATCAAGGAAGTGCTGTTCAATCCCTGGATCGTCTGCGCGACGCTGATCATCGGCGGCTTCGTGCTCATCGCCATCGACCGCCTGCCGCTGGAAGCGACCAAGACCGATGCGACGCGCTTTCCGCTCTCGATGTATTTCAAGATCGGCCTGATCCAGTGCGTGGCCATGGTCCCCGGCGTGTCGCGCTCCGGCGCCACCATCGTCGGCGCCATGCTGATGGGCGCCTCGAAACGCGCCGCGGCGGAGTTCTCGTTCTTCCTCGCCATGCCCACCATGGCCGGCGCCTTCGCCTACGACCTCTTGAAGAACTACAAGTACCTTTCCGCCGACGATGCGACGATCATCGTCGCCGGCTTCCTCTCGGCCTTCGTCGCGGCGCTTCTCGTGGTGAAGCTGCTGCTCGACTACGTCTCCCGCCACGGCTTCACGCCCTTCGCCTATTGGCGCATCCTCGTCGGCGCCGCGGGCCTCGCCGGCCTGATCGTCTACGGCTGATATGCCCTCACGCGACGAAGCCCTCGCGGTCACCCTCGCCATCGCGGCAGCTTTGCTGGCGATGATCCTCGCGATCGTCGTCGGCCTCAGTGCGGGGCCGCTGCCTGCGACGGAGAGCGGTCCTCCCGATCCCGCCTGCATCGAGTGGACCGACAGCTGCGTGGTCTGCGCCCGAACGCCGGAAGGAATGGCTTGCTCGACGCCGGGGATCGCCTGCACCAAAGGGGCACCGCGCTGTTTGAGGCGGTGACGTAATTCGCTCGCTTCGTCATGGCCGGGCTTGTCCCGGCTATCCACGCCTCAGGAGCCGCAGCGGTGTGAAGACGTGGAGCCCGGGGATGACGATAGGGGCAGAATCTACGGAATCGTCTTGTCCGGATACCGGCACAGGTCGTTGATCGGGCAGCGCCAGCATTCGGGGCGGCGGGCCTTGCAGATGTAGCGGCCGTGCAGGATGAGCCAGTGATGGGCGTGGAGCAGGTACTCGTCCGGGATCAGCGCCTCGAGCGCGACCTGCGTGTCCAGCGGCGTCTTGGTGATGGCGAGCGGGATCCGGTTGGTGACGCGGAAGATATGCGTGTCGACGGCGATGCGCGGGTTCCTGAAGGCGATGTTGACCACGACGCTCGCGGTCTTGCGCCCGACGCCCGGCAGGGTTTCCAGCACCTCGACGGAATCCGGCACCTTGCCGTTAAACTCCTCCACCAGGCGCTTCGCCGCCGCGATCACGTTCTTCGCCTTGGTGTTGAAGAAATTCAGGGTCCTGATGCGCTCCCGCAATCCCGCCTCGCCGAGATCGAGCATCTTCTGCGGTGTGTCGGCGACGGGAAACAGGTTGCGCGTCGCCTTGTTGACGCCGACATCGGTCGATTGCGCGGACAGCGCCACGGCGACGAGGAGCGTGTAGGGATTGGTGTGTTCGAGCTCGCCCTTGGGCTCCGGATCGGCCGCGTGAAAGCGGCGGAAGATCTCGATCACCGTAGCATTGTCGACCGGCTTCGGCGTGCGGGCCCGCACCGCCCGTCCGACCGCCTTCGCGGGGATTGCGGGCTTCGATTTGGGCTTCGGCTTGCGGCGGGGAGATGGCTTCAGATCGGGCATTTCTGCGTTATACTTAAGGCATGGCGAGCGGCAAGGCGACATTGGGCGAGATCGACCGGTTCGGGCGGCCGGTTTTCTCGGCCGTCATCCGCCCGCACCGGTCCCTGAGCCTGCGCGGTTTCAGGATCCTCATGGTGCTGGTCTGCCTCGTTTCCTGCGCGGCGAGCCTGCCCTTCGTGATCATGGGCTTCTGGCCGGTCGCGGGTTTCTTCGGCCTCGACTTTCTCGGCCTCTACATCGCCTTCCGCGTCAGCTACCGCCGGGGTGAGGCGTTCGAATTCCTGGAGCTGACGCCGATCCGGCTCCTGTTTCGCAAGGTCAGTCCAAGAGGCGAAGTGCAGGACTGGCAGTTCAACCCGCTCTGGACACGCCTCGACCGCGAGGTCGACGAGGAATACGGGATGCAGCATCTCTCGCTCACCTCCCGCAACGAGCATGTGGAGATCGCCCGCGACCTCTCCCCGCCCGAACGCGAGACGCTGGCGGAGGCGTTTGGACGTGCCCTGGCGGACGTGAAGCGGGGTCATTAGGCAAAACTCCAGCACTGTGGGGCCCGCAGCGTGAGCTGCGAGCCTTTTGGGTGGATCGAGGGTGGCGCGAATGGCAGCCCGGCTCGATGATGGATGGAAATGCGATGAGCCGAGATGCCTCTTCGCGCACG
>Ga0182747_1000240_pt1 | contig 56842 bp, 50 predicted proteins | sample eDN3rd30CBELigBY_FD_128526 | JGI IMG/M metagenome (GOLD analysis project Ga0182747, IMG submission 128526) | Enriched backyard soil microbial communities from Emeryville, California, USA - eDNA 3rd pass 30_C BE-Lig BY (version 2) (version 2) | ecosystem: Environmental > Terrestrial > Soil >... | reverse complement strand
ATCAGCATATAAGATGCTAGTAACAATTGATGAGGTTGGAGAATTAACTATTTTATTTACAATAGATGAAAATGAATGATGGTAATTAAAAGGGACACTCATTGTTATGGTGAGATGTCCCTTTTAATTTACTGAAGATATTTACAAGTAGCGCTCTTTCAAACTTTATCATGAATAAAAGGCTGTCTAGAAAACTTTTCTAGACAGCCTTTTTCCTTTTTTCAATAATATTGGTGCTTTTTTACTTTCACATTTATTTCACATTTCTTGCTTCGAACTGTGATTTTTATCACATCTATTGAAAACGTTTTTATATATGATTAGGTCTAGATAAGCAATCTTTAAAAACTAGGAGGGAGAGACAATGGCGGGTAACAACAAAAATCATTCAGATGATAATTTAAAAGGCACACTTTATATGGTATTTGGTTTAGGTTTCTTTATTATCATCGTTTGGGCTCTTTGCTTTAACCTATTTCTTGATCGCTTCTAAAAAAACTCTTATTAAGAGGAGGAAAAACTATGCACATACATAAATACGAAAAATGGTGGCTAATATTCGGAACAGTAATGTTAGTAGCCTTTCTAGTTATTGTAGGTGTAAGTGCTGTGCATGGCAGTACGCATCCAAACAATTCAAAATGGACAATTAATTATGAAGAAGTAGATACAATTGCCCCATTCGACAACCCTGGTGTACACAAAGTTGAAGGGAAAGATTGGGACTATGAAGTAGTATTAGTTGCTTCTGCGTTTAATTATAATCCTATGGAAATCGAAGTTCCTGTGGGATCTAAAGTAAGATTTATTGCTACTACAAAAGACGTAGTCCATGGTTTCGAGGTTGCAGGAACAAACATTAACTTAATGTTAGAACCCGGTTATGTATCTGAATATATCGCAACAGTTGATAAAGTAGGAGAATACACAATCGTATGTAACGAATACTGTGGTGTTGGTCACGCAATGATGTTTTCAACATTAAAGGTGGTGGAGTAAGATGACAACAGTTATTAAAGAAACAAAATCAATACATTCAAAAATCTCAACTAAGAATGAAACTGTAACAAAAGTTGACCCGAAAGATGCAAAACTTGCACTAGCTCATATTTATGTCGCATTTATCGCTTTATTTGTCGGTGGGCTTATGGGGTTACTTCAAGTTTTAGTTCGATCAGGTAAATTCCAATTACCTTGGGGAATTGGTTATTATCAAGTTTTAACCGTACATGGTGTTTTATTAGGTCTTGTCTTAACAACTTTCTTCATTATGGGATTCCAAACTGCTGCGGTTAGTCGTACATGTGGCGCATTAAGTTCTAGTCAACGCAAACTTGGATGGCTTGGATTCTGGGTAATGACAATTGGTACAGCAGCTGCTGCTGTGATGGTACTTTTAAATGAAGCATCTGTTCTTTATACATTCTATGCCCCACTTCAAGCACACTGGATTTATTATGCTGGTTTAGCTTTAGTTGTAGTTGGGTCATGGTTAATTAGTTTAGCACAAGGTTTACGCTTTATCGCGTGGCGTAAAGAAAATAAGGGTCAAACAACACCACTTTTATCTTATATGGTAGTGATTAATAATTTAATGTGGTTTGTATGTACATTAGGTGTTGCTGCAGAAGTTTTATTACAATTAATTCCATGGTCAATGGGCCTTGTAGATCGAATTGACGTATTATTATCACGTACTCTATTCTGGTATTTTGGTCACGCACTTGTGTATTTCTGGTTGTTACCAGCTTACATGATTTGGTACGTTGTTATTCCGAAAATTATCGGTGGTAAAGTATTTTCTGATGCGCTAGCTCGTTTGTCATTTATCTTATTCCTATTACTATCTATTCCAGTTGGTATTCACCACCAATTAGCAGAACCAGGTATTGATGCATTCTGGAAGTTCTTACAAGTTGTATTAACATTATTTGTAGTAGTTCCTTCATTAATGACTGCTTTCTCGTTATTCGCTACTTTTGAGTTAAGAGGTCGCGAATTAGGTGCAAAAGGCGTTTTAGGATGGTTTAAAAACCTACCTTGGAATGATTGTCGCTTCCTACTACCGTTCATCGGTATGGTAGCATTTATCCCTGGTGGTGCAGGTGGTATTGTTAATGCATCTTACCAATTGAACCAATTAATCCATAATACAATCTGGGTAACAGGTCACTTCCATTTGACTGTTGCAACTGCAGTAGTATTAACATATTTCGGAGCAGCATTCTGGTTAATCCCACATTTAACTGGTCGTAAATTAACAAAGAGAATTAATAATATGGCAAACACAGCTGGTATTTTATGGGCTACGGGTATGCTTATTATGTCTGGTGCAATGCACATTGCTGGATTATTTGGTGCTCCACGTCGTTCTGAGTATTCTACTTATGGTGGTTCAGAACAAGCTTCTGAATGGATTACTTATCAAATTGCTCAAGCAGTTGGTGGAACAATACTATTCCTTTCAATCTTAGTAATCATTGGTGTAGTAATTAACTTATTATGGCTTGCACCAAAAGGTGAACAAGAATTCCCTGTTGCGGAAGTTGCAGAAGGTGCTGCAAAAACACCAGCAATTCTAGAGAATTTCAAAGTTTGGGGAATCATATTAGCTGCTTTAATTTTAATTGCTTACACTATTCCAGTGATCGATATTATTAATACATCACCATTAGGTTCTGTTGGATATCCTCATCTAATAGGACGCTAATAAAATCTAAAATAGTTATCTTATAAATGAAAACCTCCCCTACTAGCCAGTACTAGTTTGGGGAGGATTTTTTTCTTCATATAATTCGACTAATTTCTTTTTATCAATTTTACCAACATGTGTTTTTGGTAATTCATTTGTGAAGAAAATCTTCTTAGGAACTTTATAGGATCCGAGGTGGTCTCTACATAATGATTTAATTTCATCACATAATATTTCATTGCTTTGATCACTGATTACAATGGCAGTAACTACTTCACCCCATCTTGAATCCTTTAATCCGACCACAGCTACTTCTTTTACATTTGGATGAGTAATGATACATTGCTCCACTTCTTGTGGATAGACGTTTTCACCACCAGTAATAATCATATCTTTGGAACGTCCGACAATATAGACGTCCCCCTCTTCATCCATCTTAGCAAGATCGCCTGTTTTTAACCAACCATCAATAATCGTTTTATTAGTCTCTTCTGGATTGTTCCAATAGTATGAAAACATATGCTTACCTTGAACAAAAAGTTCTCCTACTTCATTTGGACCACAGAGTTCCCCTTTTGTATTCAATATCTTGATAGAATTAAATACCATACTTCTACCGACTGAACCAGGTTTTATTGCCGAACGTTCGGGAGAGATAAAGAAATTATTTGGTCCTGCTTCTGTCAGGCCATATCCTTCTTTAAACTTTAACCCTTTCTTAAAGAAATGATGGTAAATTGTTTTTGGACATGGCGCTCCTCCAGACAAAAATAATTTTACTGTCGGAAACGATGATTGTTTGAAGTATTCTGTTTCAATCATTGACTGATACATCGTTGGAACAAATAATGAGACTGTCGTACGATAGTCATCAATTGCTCTAATTGCTTCTTCGGGATCGAATTTGTTACCAACTACGACTGTTCCACCAACCATTAAAATTGGAATCGTCAATGCATTTAAACCACCTGTATGAAAAAGCGGCATATAATTTAATGTACAATCGTTATCTTCTAGACTCCAACTGACGATTGTGTTTATTGCATTCCAGTTTACTGCATCGAAAGAAAGAACAACTCCTTTTGGTTTTCCGGTCGTTCCACCTGTATAAATCATTAGCCATGCATCTGAACTACTCCAAGTTGAGTTTTCAATAGGAACATATTCTTTCGGTTGAAAATTAATGATTTCATAAATATTTTTCGTTTTTGCTGGATAGATTACTTCTCCCAAATCTTTATACTTAGTATCCGTTAAAAGAACAGTGGGAGTTGAATCGTATAAAATAGATTGTTGTTCTCCCGTACTTAAACGCCAATTAATTGGTACATATATATATCCACCTATTCCACATGCAAATAACAAAGGAAATAGATCAATAGAATTTTCAGAGAGAACCGCAACGCGGTCTCCCTTTTGTATACCAAGTGCATGTAGATATTGATAAGCGTTCAACGTTTTATTGGCAAGTTCTTCATATGTCCAGTTCCGTTTTGTCTGAATATCAATTAATGCGCTCTTTTCAGGGGTTAATTTTGCTCGATTTAATATCCAGTTTTGTTCATTAAACATGTTACTCACCCCTAATCACATCATTATTCCTCCATCAACATGTAAAACATGCCCATTTACATAACTTGATTCGTCTGATGCTAAAAATAAATAAGCATTGGCAATATCTTTTGGGTTTCCTAATCGTTGTAGACTTACTATGGACTCCATGTAGGTTAATACTTTTTCTGGCATTTTCTCTGTCATAGACGTTTTCGTAAAACCAGGAGCTACTGCGTTAACATTAATTCCTTTTCGACCTAATTCCTTTGCCCAAGTTTTTGTCATGCCAACTACTGCAGCTTTCGTTGCTGCATAGTTCGTTTGACCAACGTTTCCATACACACCACTCACTGAGGAAGTGTTTATGACTTTACCATATCCTTGTGCAACCATATGCGGTACCACTGCTTGAGTGCAGTTAAAGACACCCTTTAAATTCACATCTAAAACACGATCAAAATCCTCTTCTGTCATTTTTACTAGCATGGCATCTTTTGTAATGCCGGCATTATTGATTAAAATATCAATCTTTCCGTATTTTGATAGAACAGTATCTACCATATTTTGAACACTTTCTTTATTTGCTACATTTAATTTGACGAATAGAACATCATAGTTTTTTTCCAATAATTCACTTTCGAGTTGTTTTCCTTGTTCCTCAGCAAAATCAGCAATGACTACTTTTGCGCCTTCATTTACAAATACTTCAACGGCAGCTTTACCAATTCCATTGGCACCACCTGTTATGATCGCTACTTTATCTGTTAATCTCACAACTTCCACCACCTAGTTTAAAAAGTTTTCTATTGCTGTTTTTAATTGTTGCAAGTCATCAATTAATGGGGAATGACCACAGTTTTCTAATTTTACGGTTTTCGCCTTATCACCAAAATCTTCTGTAATTTCTTGTGTCATGATATATGGCACAACTAAATCGCGTTCACCGTAAAGGTTTAGTACTGGGATATTGATTTTATCAATTTCTCCAGTGCCTTTAGCTGCTACATTATCTACATGACTAATATTAAATGTGTTAAGAGCGTGATAGACATCAGCTAAATTTCTTTGTGTTAACATGTCATCTATATACTCATTATATTTTTCTTCACCTGGTTGTTTGTGAGTATAGATTGCAGAATTCCATACCAGCTTTAACCCATCACGATTCTTCGTATCATAGAGCGCTTGCATCGGTATCGTTCTCATTTCGTCACTTTCGATTTCCTCGATTGTTGTAAAACGAGTAGTTACATCTGGTGAGCCATCACTATTTGTCTTATAGTGTGCATAGCCACGAGTAGAACCGGAAGCTAGTAAAACTAGTTTTTCACAATATTCTGGATTATCTGCGCAAAACTGCATACATACCGTCCCACCAAAAGACCAACCGACTAAACTAAACTTTTTCAACCCTAAACTATCAACAAATAGTTTAATATCATTACTGAAATCACGGACATGGGAAGCTCTTTTATTATATGTTGAGCCACCAAAACCTCTTAAATCTGGTGCAATAATTGTATAATCTTCATTAAATGTATCCATTAAAATATCCCAATGTTTTGATGACGTCATATTTCCATGTATGAATAGTACTAACTTTTCGCCACCTGGTCTTTCACGATAAGCAATTGTCTCACCATTTGATAATTCCACCACTTTTAATTGTTCAATCACTTTCATACCACTCACTCCTTTTCTTTTCCCCATTGAATTGTAATTGCACCCCATGCGTAACCAATTCCAGCACTTACTAAAGTAATTACATCGCCATCTTTGATTTTACCTTCTTCTAGAGCTAGTTTAAGCGATAATATTTGATCGATTTGACCAATGTGTCCGTAGTCGGAAAGATAAATAGAATTTTCTTGTTCTAAATTAAAAGCTTTTAATACATAATCATGAGCTGATTTCTTTACGTGGAGCATCCCTATATAAGATAAATCACTTTCTTGGAATCCACTTTTTATAATGGAATTTCGAATGACCTTGATAAAATTATCTAAAGACTTTTGCTCAAGTCTGCTCTTCATGCCCGCAGGATCAAGAACATCTAATCTGAATAACCCTTGCTCTAAATGTTCTTTTGTTAATGGTTCTTTCGTTCCTCCTACTGGTACTAATACATCTTCAGAAAATGAACCATCCGTAATAATTTCACTTTCATAAACAACATTTTCTTTTACATCTTTTCGCAAAATAAGAGCCCCACCACCTGCGCCTAAATTAAACATGAATCTCGTTCTTTCATTTTTATAATCAATGAAATCGTGATTACGATATCCCCCAGCAAGTAGCACTGTATTAATATTTTCGTCAGCTATCATTAAACTCTTCGCAAGTTTCATAGCCATAATAGTTGTGCCACATCTTAACTGCGTATCAAATGCCCAAGCATTTGTAGCACCAATATCCTCTTGCATTTTTATTGCGGCTGTCCATAAGGGATATTCCTTATGTTCTTCTCCAATATAGATGATGACATCAATTTCGCTTGGATCAATGTTCGCATTTTGAATAGCATCTTTTGCAGCACGAATTCCCATTGCAACTGTATGGTCATCATTACCTGCGATTGTTTTTTGATTTATACCCATTTTTGACTTTACAATATGAACGGGTATATCTGCTAAATTAGCAATCTCTTCCCCTGTCATTCTTTCAGTTGGTAAATATACACCTATTCCAATAATCCCTACACTCATTTCGAACTCTCCTTATTTTTAGAAAGTGGAACGACATTTAATTGATTTTTCTTATTTTTCCATTGAAAATACTTCATTTGAAGAGTACCAACAATTCCTTTAGGGAAGAAAATTACTGCTAGGATATAAATAATTCCAAAGAATATAATCCATCGTTCAAAAATCGGGAAATCACGTGCTAACCCTGATAAGTAGTGTTGAGCAGATTCGATTACAACTGAACCGATTAGTGGACCAATTAACGTTCCAACGCCACCTATTATTGTCATTAATAATGCATCTAGTGTAACCTCCATTGTCAATACGCTCGTATTCACAAAGCGAAGTGACACCGCATAAAGGGAACCAGCTAAACTTGCGATAACTCCTGCTACGACTGAAGCGATGACTTTATAATAGAGTGTTTTAAATCCTAACGATTTTGTTCTTTGCTCGTTTTCTCGAACGGCAATTAATACACGACCTAGAGGAGAGCTAACAAATCGCTTCAAAGCAATAAACACAATGACTAATAGTGCTAAAACAACTAAATAAAACATCACGCGATCTTTAAATACTTCTGGAGCTTTAAATGTAAACCCATCATTCCCTCTTGTTACATCTCTCCATTTCTCTGCAACTACTAATAGAAGACCAGAGATGGCCATTGTTAACATTGCAAAGAAATGACTTTTTAAACGTAAAGTAAGTAATCCTACAATGAAACTTAATATTCCAGCAATGATCATTCCAACAATGATGGATCCAATAAATGTGCCAATCGTTGATTCAAAATCATTTAACATAATAGCTGTACAATAAGCACCTATCCCAAAGAACATTGCATGACCAAAAGAAACTATTCCGGTATAGCCAAGCAATATATCATAACTCATTGCTAAAATACCGAAAATTAATATTTGGGTTATAAGAATTGTTAATGTACGAGAGTCCATTACAAATGGAAATGCAATCAGGGCAAGCAATATAATAAATAAAATAATGTTTGACCTAGAAAGTAATAGTGGTTTATTCATCATCTCACCCCTTCGCGGCTGTAAATAATCCTTGAGGACGGAAAATTAATACAACAGCCATTATTATCATATTTACTGCAAGTGATAGATAAGGAACATAATAAGCCATAAAGCTGCCTGCTAAGCCTACTAATATTGCAGCAAAGAGGGATCCTTGGAAGCTTCCCATTCCCCCAATTACTACTACGATAAATGCTAGAATCGCATATTCCATTCCAAGTTCTGCATAAATCGCACCTGAATAAGGTGCCATTAACACACCAGCAACTGCCGCAAGAGCAGCTCCTGTCATAAAGACAAATAAAAAGATACGTTTAATATTAATACCTAATGCCTGCACCATTTCTTTATTCATAACTCCTGCACGAACAATGAGTCCGATTTTTGTACGAGTAAGAATGTAGTGGAAAAGACCAAATACGATAAATCCGAAGATTATTATGAAAATACGATATTTGATGATAATAATATCTCCTACTTGCCAACTGCCTGCTAGTAATTCTGGTACTTTTACCGCAACCACATTTGGCCCAAAGAAAACTTTAATCATCTCTTGAAGAACTAACATAGTACCAAGAGTAATCAAAATTTGTTGAACATGGTTTCCATAAACTGGCTTGATAATTAATTTTTCCATGATAAATCCTAAAATAAGCCCAGTTATAATTGCAGCGATAATTCCCAAGGTAAAGCTACCTGTATAAGCGTAACTAAATATTCCCGCATAGGCTCCCCAAACAAATAAACCACCATGTGCAAAATTAAGAACATCCATTAGACCAAAAATAAGTGTAAGGCCAGCTGCAAGCAAAAAGATTAACATCCCCGTTGCAAGACCATTTATCACTAAACTAATAATTAAATCCACGTAGTTCCCCCCTTTAACCGATTCCTAAGTATTTATGCTTTAACTCATCATCTGCAATTAGTTCTTTCATTTGACCATGGTGAACTGTTTTTCCATCGTCTATTAATGTGAAGGAATCACCTATTTTGCTAGCCATTATGAAGTTTTGTTCAACTAAAACGATCGTTGTTCTCTTTTTCATCTCAATAATTGCTTCCATTACCTTTTCTATAACTATTGGTGCCAGACCCTTTGATGGTTCATCGATTAATAGTAATTTACTATCGTTTACAAATGCTCTTGCCATCGCTAACATTTGCTTTTGACCGCCAGATAAATTACCACCGGCCTTTTTCCAGAACTTTTTTAAATCAGGAAATAAATTTAAGACGTACTCAAGCTTTTCTTTGCTTTCATCCGTTTCTTTTCGCATTGCGACTTTAATATTCTCTTCAACTGATAATTGAGCAAAAATCCCCTGATCCTCTGGTACATAACCAATACCTAAATTTGCTATATCATAAGTGGGCTTTTTTGTAATATCCCCATTAATAAATGTCACTGTACCGCTTGAGGCAGGTGTTAATCCAATAATGGTCTTTAATGTCGTTGTTTTCCCAGCACCATTTCGTCCAAGAAGTACTGAAACTTCACCTTCTTTTGCTTCAAAATGAACTCCTTGTAAAATATGGTACTGACCAATATGAGTGTGGATATTATCAAGTTTCAATAAGCTCGTCATCATAAAGCCCTCCTAAATAAGCATTTTGAACCGTTGCATTGTTCATGATTTCACTTGGCGATCCATCAGCTAGTAATTTACCGTTGAATAAAACCATAATGGAATCGGACAAGTCTAAAATCATATCCATCTTATGTTCAATTAGTAGGATCGTTTTATCGCCTCTGCTCTTAATGGATTTGATGACATCCAGTATTGCAGGTACTTCTTCTAAAGACATCCCTGCCGTTGGTTCATCCAATAGTAAAACTTCAGTATCTAGAGCTAGTAACATGGCAATTTCTAATTTCCGCTTTTCTCCATGTGCTAATTGACTTGCAATGTGATGAGCTTTGTTACCTAGTAGTACTTGTTCAAGAATAGCCATTGCTTCTTCAGTAATTTTTTTGTATTGTAAATAATGCTTAAAAGGGTTAAACCGAATTTTTTCTTTTGACTGGACAGCTAAACGAACATTTTCCAATACTGTTAAGTTTGGAAACACATTTGTTATTTGAAAAGATCGACCTAATCCTAATCTTGTACGTTCTACAGAAGATAAATTCGCTAATGATTTTCCTCTGAAAAATACATCACCTTCAGTTGCTTTTAGTTCGCCGCTTATTAAATTAAAGAATGTCGTCTTACCTGCTCCATTTGGTCCGATAATGGACTTGAAATGTTTTTCCGGCATTTCGAAATTAACGCGATCTACCGCTTTATGGCCACCAAAACTTATACTTAAATTTTCTGTTCGAATTATTGGTTCCATTTTTTCTCCTCCTATCTGCTCCTCTTAAAATCTTTTAAACAAGACTCCAGAACAAAATTAAAAATAAGAAACTACGAATCTATGAAAAGATTTTAAGAGAAACAGACCAAAATACTTGGTCTGTCTCAATTGCTATACTTTAGTTCATAATTGGCGGTTCAGTTTCTTCAGGTGATAATTCACGAATCAAAACTGGAACTGGATAATCAAATCCATCCATTTGCTCTAGTTTGATAGAGTAAAGTGGTTGTAATGCTTGATGGTCTTCTTTGCGGAAAGTCATTGTTCCTTTTGGCGTTTCGAATGACATACCTTCCATAACTGGAATTAACGTATTTCCATCAGCATCTCCGCCAGATTTTTCTAATGCAGTTACAATTGCCATCGCAGCTGCAAATCCACCTGGAGTGAATAAATCAGGAACTTCACCGTTGAAACGTTTTTTGTGTTCTTCTACTAACCAATCATTAATAGGATTGTTCGGTAATGTGTGATAGTAAACAGAGAATCCTTCCATACCAACTAATTGACCCATTGTCATTAAAGCAGGGATATCCGGAGCTCCTGTTGAAATTTTGATGCCATTTTCTTGTAACTTCATATCATTAATTTGTCCCCAAGGCGAGTTTGCACCAGCCCAAACAACAAATAAATAATCTGGTTTTGCATCAATGATTTTTTGTAAATTAGATGTGAAGTCAGTTGCGTCAGCTGGTGCATACTCTTCAGCAACAATTTCAGCACCTAATTCTAAAGCTGCAGTTTTGAATGCAGAAACTCCATCCCAACCGAATGAATAGTCAGGAGCAAAAGTCGCAATTTTTACACCTTCACCAGCAATAGCAGCAGCTGCTGCATATGCGTCTTGTGACGAGTTACGAGCTGTTCTAAAAATAAATGGGTTAAACTCTGAACCTGTAATACTATCAGCAACTGCAGGTTCAACAACCATAATTGTTTCATATTCTTCTGCTAAAGGAAGAACTGCTAACGTATCACCAGAGCTTGATGAACCAATTAAGAAATCTACTTGGTCATCTTCTAGCAATTTCGTAGCTTTTTGTACAGCTACTTCCGGTTTCGTTTCAGTGTCTTCATAAACCACTTCGATCTTTTTACCTGCAACTTCCATTGTTCCCCCTGTTGCATACTCAAGACCTAACTCAAAGCCCTTTTGTGTTTGTTTACCATAAGATTCTAGTGCACCAGTTAACGATGCAAGAACACCGATTTTAATTGTGCCACCAGATTCAGTTGTCTGTGTCTCTTCTGCTTGTTCTTCAGATGTTTCATCTTTAGTGTCAGTAGAATTACTTGGTGTATTCGTAGTCGTAGACGATTGCTGACCACCACAAGCTGCAAGGATGACTACTAAAAACGTCATCATCAACAGATACCAAAACTTTTTCATGTAAATACCCCCTTATGTTTTTAAAGCGCTTTCATTTGCTTTGAATATAAGATAAACCATAGAAGTTACAAATAAGTTACAATTTCGTGAATAATTTAAACACTATCTAGATAAAATCGGTAATTGCTCAGAAAAATTGCACATCCTGAAACTGCACAATTTTGGATTTCTTCTACCTAAAAACATTCAGTTTAACTATAATTTCATAAAAAAAGCTAATGCGATATAGAGTGTTTTCACTCTCTAGTGCATTAGCGAATAATCATTTCGTGTATTTCATAGGTTGATTCCATTGGTTCAATATTTAACTCGTTTTCTAAAACTTCTACACATTTTTCGTACCATTTTACAGCTTGAGGTCGGTTGTTTAAATAATAATAGCTCAGCATAAGAAGCCGATATCCTTCTTCCCATGTATTATCAAGTTGTAATAGTTTTTCGGCCCAAGTAATTACCTTTTTATATTTCTTTAATCTAGTAAAATTTTGTGCAATTCTTTCGATCACTAAAATGTATAAATTGATAAGTTCATCTCTTTTTTGTTGCACCCATTCTAAATGCTGATATTCCTCTAAAAGATTTCCTTTATATAAGGATACGGCGATTAATAGCCATTCGTTAGCTATAGAAGGTTCCCTTTCTTCTAAACCAAGGGTTGCAAATTTTTTAAAAGATTCTACATCAGTAGACTCAACTACACTTGGATGTAGTTGAAACATTGAATTTTTTCGTATGATATAGGCACTTTCTTCTCTAGCATTTCTTTCAGGCTCTAACACTTTCAAACAAGCATTATAAATCACTTTGAAATCTCGTGTCATCGCCACATCGTTTCCATTTGGCCAAAGAACATGTAATAACTCGTCTTTAGTTATATAACGCTCTTTATTTAATAATAAATACAGAAATAATTCTTTCGCTTTCTCACGTTTCCATTCTTTATCATCTATTTCTAAATAATCTCTCGTAATGCTAAATGCCCCTAACAAATTAATAGAAATATAATATTTAGGCACCGTCTCCGATTCTTTATATTTCAGTATATGAGCAACTTTCTTCAAGTCATCCATTTCTGAAATTGATAATTGAAATGAAAATAATTGTTGGAAAATTAATAGATTTCTAGGACCTAATAATGTGACCTTTTGTAAGAAGAATTCAAATTCATGACTAAAACAGCTTGCAATAAATTGTCTGTACTTAGTAGCAAATTGCTCTTTATTATTTTGCAAATAATAAATATATGCAATCCAAAAATCAGTTACCATCTGTCCATATTGATCTTTGCATAATGTGAAAAAGTTTCTAGCACGATTTGCATATTTTAATGCTTCATTTAGATTATGATTTTCTACATGAATTTTAGTAAAAGTAGTTAGTAAGAGTGCTGATACCCAGGCATCTTGAACCCTTTCCGTTTCATATAAACCTAGATTTGCATATGATATGGCTTCCTCGATTTGACCCATTCTACTATAAACAAGGGCTAATCCCATATAGGACTCCGCTTTTGCTCTAGATACATGTATTTCATCCATTATAGCTATTGTTTTTATATAGCTTTTCTCCGCTTCCCTCACGTCAAATGGATTTAAGAGTAGTAGTGCATGACCTCTGCGTAAATAAGCAACCGCTTCAGCATATTGAGAAAATTCACGTTCACTATTTTTAACGCAATTATTCGCTCGAACAAAAGATTCTTCGACTTCTCCTAACATTGAGAGAATTAGGGAATGTAAAACATCCGATTCCCGATGCGCATCTAGTGGTAATGCACCTTTAGCTTCCCTTAATTTAATGAGTAATTTAGCTTCTCTTAACTTCCCTTGCCTTAATAAAGTTCTAACATCTAAATTTCCTTGGTATAAAACTTCTTCAGGTAATTTCATTTCCTTAACCCATTGCTCAGCTTCATATGCTTTACCCAAGTTTACGAGATTTTCAGCATATTGTCTTTGTAACAGATATAGTTCTTCTTGATCCATCTTTACACTTTGAGCAATACTTAAAGCCTTTTCTAAATAATCTTCTGCGAATGCGGGTTGGATTGTGTCTAAATAAATATGTGCAATGCCTGCGTATGCTTTTAAGATAAAATAATGATTCTGCTGTTCTTGTGCAAATACAACACATAGGTCATATGATTTTTTTGCTTTTTCATATTGCGCTTTATATCTTAGACATTCTCCTTCGTAAAAGAATAGTGCATAAAAATTTTCCTTCGTTTCGTTCGATAATTCTTTTATACGTTCTAAATAATAATCAAATTGTCCGGCATCGATAAAATTAGATGCAAATTTAACTAATATCTCAGCGATTAATAATTCATCTTTTGCTTTATTAGCATGGTGTAGAGCAAACATAGGCTTATGATCATGAATAAAATAATGAGCAGCCTTCATATGAAGCGACATAAATTCTACTTCATCCTTTTCTTTTAGCTTCATCTCTAAAAATTGCTGGAACAATACATGGAAACGAAATTCTTTTTGTCCATGTAAAGGTTGGATGAAACCTTGAATCTTTACTAGCTCTGATAATTGATTAGCCATATCCTTACCATAAAATTGCTCAATAAGCTCTGCAGATAAAGTAGAAAATATACTAAATTTTAATAATGCATCTTGATGTTGATCTTTCATATTTTCAAAGATTTCTTCGGATATATATTTAAAGAATTCATTTAATGAGAGATTGGTAATTTCATCAATTGATGCGATGGATGATTTTGAATCTGAATCTTTAAACTGTAACGCTAGAAGAATAACTGCGATTGCCCAGCCTTCTGTTAAATTTAATATTTTTTGAACTTGCTCCGTTGTTAAAAAACAATCAAAATAATCCTCAAATAATACTTGGATCTCTTCCTCAGAAAAGACAAAATCATCTTCTGTACATTCTATCAGTTGCCCATTCATTTTCAGCTGGAAAAGGCAATTCCAATTGAGTTTCTGTCGGGTAGCCACAATAATGTGTATATGAGACGGCAAGTTCTCAATCATTTTGTTCATGACATAATTGATTTGGAATACATGGTTTACAAGGTGATAATCATCAATGACAATATATAATGGACGTTCTATTTGATAAAATTCATTAATGAACATTTTATATAACTTATTTAATTCTTCTAATTTGGGAAACATTGATAAATTGTCCCACGCAACAAAAGATGCTCCGAAATTCTGACAGACTCGTTTGATACTATAGAATAAGTGTCTCATGAAAGGTAATATATCATCATCTTCTTCAGCTACCTGATACCATGAAAATAGTAAATTTGGATCCGAAGTTAGCTGTGTCAGAGCAGAAGTTTTCCCGTAACCCGCACCACTTAGTAGGACAGTTAACTTAGCATTAGAAATTTTGGATAACTTCTTAGCTAGGCCAGCTCTCTGCATAAAATGATTTGACATATCTGGTGGAATAATTTTGGATAATAAAACATTTTGCACCTTCACGAACCTCCTTCTTCAATAATTATGTATATCATACAATATATGTAAATCCACTAATTCCTTGTCTCTATTATTATATATTTTAAAATATTTGCAATGATGAAAAAACAGCTATGTAAAAATTAAATCAAATTTTTACATAGCTGTCATTTATTTTATTAACACTGGTAGGATATCAACGAATTGATCTTTTACTTTTAATTCTTCTTCATTTAATAATAAATGGATTTCTCCATAGTCATTTGAAGTTCGTATTAGACGACCAACACCTTGCTGTAGTCGTAATAACATAAATGGTAAATCCACTTCTTCAAATGGGTTCTTGGAGAAAGCACGCTTAGCATCAAATAATGGATCTTGAGGTGGGAAAGGTAAATCATAAATGATTACTCTTGTTAAGCTTTCTTCTGGTAAATCAAGACCTTCCCACAAATGATAGGAACATAATGTATTAATAGATCCACTTTGGAATTCTCGAATAGTAGAAGATAATTCTTGGTCACCCTCAAAGTAAACAGACAGTCTTTCCATGATAGATAAGCTTTCTTTAAACTTTAACATCGAATGTTTTGATTTAAATAAAACTAATGTTTTCTGTTTATCTTTCAATAATTCCTTCACTACTTTTACTTTCTCATGCTGTTCTTCATGTAAATAGATCTTCATTACTTCATCGTAGTCAAATGGAGAAGGAACGCTAAATGACATATAATCATTAATTCCTAGACTGGATGCGATAAATGAAAAATCCTTTTTCACAGAAAGAGTGGCTGACGAGAAAATAATAGGCAATTTCTTAGAGAATAGTTTTTCTTCCAGAACTTCTGTTATTAAACGTGGCATGATTACTAGTGTTTCTTCACCATCTGTATTCTCTAACCAATCAATCGCATCTGATTTTGCAGTAAATATTTTCATCGCAGATTGATATAATTCCAAAAATTCTTCCGCCATATTTAACTCATATTCTGGAATCATATAAAGTTCTGATTCGAATACAAATTCCTCTAAAAGCTTTTCAACATCATCAATTAATCTTTGTCCGTAATTTAATAACGTTGCTGATTTGTGAATTTTTTTTCGATTTTCTTCTGATGGCACAATTTCTTCACGAAGTTGATCGAAAAATAGTTCATGATCTTCTTGTAACTTTTCCATCGCATAAAGGGTAGTTTCACGAACACCGTCTACCATTAAACGGTCTAATAGGTTAACAATTGTATAGTTTTGTACTTTGTATGTCATCGCTTTTTGTGCTGCGTATTCTAACAAGTGCCCTTCATCTAAAACAATCATAGACACTTCAGGTAATAATGGTAAATGCCCTTCTCTTTCGCGTGACTCTTTTGTCGCTAAATGCTCCATTAGAAAGTCTTGCGAACAAATAATTAAATCGCTTGAACTTCGATAATGGGCTCTATGCAACGTTTGCCCACAACGGTTTCGCATCTCACATACACCACATTGCATAATGGAGTTGTAGTTCACTTTTTGCCATGCTTCATCACTTATTAGTGGATAATCACTTCGAGCACCATATGGCTGAGTAGACATCATTGAACCTTTTGCATATACACCTTCAGGAATAGAGATGGCGATATCATCAATCCATTCATCTGTTTCTACTTTTTCAGCTTCCTCAAAACGTTTTAAACATAAATATTGATCTCTTGATTTTGCAAGGCGCACATCAATATTTAAATTTAAAAGCTTTTCAATCTTTTCAATATCTCCACCCGCTTTAACGAGCTGATCAATTAAAGTCTCGTCCGCACAAGCAATTAAAGCAGGTTTTCCTGTGTAACGAGCATAGGAAATTGCCGGTAAAAGGTATGCAATTGTTTTCCCAGTTCCTACTCCAGCTTCTGCAAATAATACACTTTTTTCTTTTAATGCTTTTTCAATCTGGTAAGCCATGAATATTTGCTCATCTCGGCATTCAAGACCTTTTTCTGGTAATTCATCATAAAGGACGTCACCCATCCAATCACTTAGTGATTCAAAAAAGGATTTATCCTTTGATAATTCAAATGGTAAAGATTGTCTCATAATTAATTATCTCCTTCTTCATGTCTAGAGTAGACATTGAAAAGGAAGGAGTAGCGATTCTCCTTCCGTGTTAAATTACTCATTATAACATTTTATTCATCTCGTTTTGACTTTTGTCCCCAAAACTGATATAAATCTGTACGAATAAAACCATTAAATAGCTTTCGTTTCTTTGTAGCCTTTCTACCATAAAGCTCTTCAAAGTTTTCCATTGATGATAACATATATACAGACCAAGTAGGATAGTTTTTCATAACTAAACCTAAATCGCTGATTACTTTTTCAATAACCTCTACTTCCCCAATACGCTCACCATAAGGAGGATTAGAAACAATTACTCCATCTGTTAACCTTGTCGTAAAGTCAGTTGCTTGCATTTGTTTAAATTGAATAAGATCTCCAAACCCAGCTTCCGTGGCATTGCCTTGAGCAATTTGAATCATGCGATGATCAATATCTGATCCAAAAATTTCTAGTTCTTGGTCATAGTTTGCAAGTGAATCTGCTTCATCACGGGCATCGTCCCAAACTTTCGATTTCATCCAATGCCACTCTTCAGAAATAAACTCACGATTATATCCTGGTGCAATGTTTTGTCCGATCATTGCAGCTTCTAAAGGAATTGTTCCAGAACCACAGAATAAATCGACAAATGGACGATTAGGACTCCATTTTGATAGTTTTATTAATGCAGCTGCAAGGGTTTCTTTCAAAGGTGCTTCCCCTTGTAATTCGCGATACCCTCTCTTATGTAGTCCAGCACCTGAGGTATCAATTGTAATTGTTGCCAAATCTTTCAAAATTGAGACTTCAATTTTGAAAGTTGCACCAGATTCATCTAAGAATCCTAATCTTTTATAATGGAACTTCATGCGTTCAACAATCGCTTTTTTTACAATCGCTTGGCAATCAGGTACACTATATAACTTCGATTTCACTGATTTCCCTGAAACTGGAAATGAAGCATCTACAGGTAGGTAACGCTCCCATTCAATTTTCTTTGTACTTTCAAATAATTGATCGAAGGTAGTTGCAGGAAATTGTGCGACTACAATTTTTACACGATCTGCTACACGTAACCAAAGATTACAACGTGCGATTGCGGTTTCATCACCTTCAAAGTAAACTTTCCCATTTTCTACCTTTGTTTCATAACCTAGACTTTGTACTTCGTCTGCAACTATAGACTCTAATCCCATTGCACTCGTTGCTACTAATTGATATTTAGCCATTATACGTTCCTTTCTTGATGTTCAACTTCCCATATTTGTAAAAATTCAATTAAATCATTCATTGGTAAAGGTTTGGAGTAGTAATATCCTTGTATATAATCACAACCCATTTCCCGTAATAAATTTAACTGTTGAACATTTTCTACACCTTCTGCTATAACTTCCATTTTTAATCGATGCGCCATTTGTATAATGGCATCAACAATCGCCTGATTTTCATCCAAGCTTAATATGTGCTGAATAAAACTGCGATCAATTTTTAAATAGTCTAATGGAAATCTCACTAAATAACTTAATGAAGAATATCCTGTACCAAAATCATCAATAGATAATTTAAACCCTAGCTGTTTCAACTGTACCAGCTTACGTATTGTATCAGCATCATTATTCATCACAGTACGTTCTGTCATTTCGATTTCAAAATTGTTAGCAGATGTATTATTTTTCTCTAAAATTGCTTTTATTGAATTTAAAAAAGAGTATTGTTGGAAATGAATGCTTGAAATATTAATTGAAATAGTTAAATCTAAAAAACCAGCACTGCGCAATTTTCTTAGTTCTTCACAAGCTTTGTGAATGATAATTTCACTTATTGGAATAATCAATCCCGTTTCTTCAGCCAATGGAATAAATTCAGCAGGTGATACAAAGCCAAGTTTATCATTATTCCATCGTACTAGTGCTTCTAGTCCAATTATTTGATTCGTGTTAATACTCACCTTTGGTTGGAAATATAAGTCAAAACTTTTATTTTCAATTGCCTTTCTTAGCTCACTATCCATATTTAGTACTCTTTTTGAATCAGTATCTAATTCTTCAAAGTAAAATGAAAACCCATTACGTCCACTTTGTTTTGAATGGTACATTGCCTTATCTGCTCGATTTACTAACTCATCTGTAGTATTTCCATCATGAGGATAAATACTTATACCAATACTAGTAGAAATATAAATTTCTTGTTCATTGATATATACAGGCTCTTCGATGATTCTAGTTATCTTTTCTGCAAATTTTGCAGCTTCTCTAGGATGGTTAATATTTGTGAGTGTAATTACAAATTCATCTCCACCGTATCTTGCAATAATATCTTTATTCTTTAACTGTTTCTTAATACGTTTTGCTACTTCTACTAGTAACTTATCTCCAAACGAATGGCCTAATGTATCATTCACCTGCTTAAAACGATCTAAATCTAAGAAAAATATTGCATGAAAGACTTTATGGTTTATTTTTTTTGATGACTCTAATAAACTGTTCATTCTCTCGAGAAAGGCAAAACGATTATTTACTTCGGTTAAAGAATCGGTTAAAGCACGTTTTTCTAGTTCATTCTCAACAGTTTTCAAATCAGATAAATCGGTAAAAATACCACAATAATTTATAATATTTCCATCATGATCTTTCACTTCGGCAATTGTTAAATTTTCGGGGTAAACATCACCTGTTTTTCTCCGATTCCAAATTTCACCTTGCCAGCTTCCATACTTTTTTAAGCTTTCCCACATCTCTATGTAAAAACTAGGGTCATGTATACCTGACTGAAGAATCTTTGGTGATTTCCCAATCACTTCTTCAGCACTGAAACCAGTTACAAACGTGAATGCTGGATTAACCGCAAGGATTGTAAGGTTTTTATCCGTGATCATGATCCCTTCATCAACATTTTCTAATATAATTTCAGCGCACTCATATGGGTATCTATAGTTAGTATGATTACTATTATCAATTGGTAAGTCTTTACTAATATCCATTATTTTTACTCCCATCTCTAAAAGAAAAGCTCTCCACTTTGATGGAGAGCTTTCAAGAATTGGGCGTTATTGCCCTTTCTAAATCAAACCATGTCATCATATATAGCATTAACATATACGAACGACAAGTTGAGTAAATGATGAATTAGCGCATTTTATAGTTAATAAAAAATAAATCAAGTAAAATTCAATAAGCCATGTTTTGTTCCCGAGTACTCAAACAGCCTAAGCCTCGTACGAATCGGGTAGTAATCATCTATCTACGCGTGTTACACGCGTCCCTCCATCTGTTCATTTCCTTCAGGAGAGTGCCCCTACCATAATTTGGGTTTCTCACTCGTGGGGTTTACCTCGTTCCACCTTCACCGTTTCCGATGAAGCTCCGTCACTGTGGCACTTTCAGGAAGTGTCAACCATATCTTAAAGACTTAGGTTTTCCTTCCGCCGTCAAGCTTATAGCTTGCCTTACCTTATTTTTTCAGTAAGCACGAACACTACGGTCATCTCAGAGCCGTGTGAGCATGGACTTTCCTCTACAACTTCAAGAGTTGCAGCGATTACTCGAATTTCACGTTGATAGATTTATTATACTAAAAAACTTATCAAATATCAATATTAGCTAACTAATTTAATTACTCGTATAATTTGCTACCAAATACATGTTTTTCTAAATTTGAAAGTCTCTTTAAAATATCAAAATTAGTATTTCCTACTGATTGGTTAGGTTGAGGCTTTCTTACAGCACTTTGTAATTCTTCTTTTAAACGTGTATTTTCAGCGCGAAGTTCGGTCAGAATTTTTTCAAAAGCGTCATAATCTTCCATAATTTGATCTAAAAATTGATCAACCTGGTCAACACTATAACCTTTCATTACTTTCTTAAATTCTTTCTCTAATATTATTTTTGAATTTAATTTTATATCCATTCACATCGCCCTTCCATACATACATACGTAATTTCATTATATCATATGAACCTGTTGAAAAGTGAAGGAAAACTCACCGTAATCAAAATTTAACAAAATTCCTTTATTAATCATTTAGTATTTTCATTGGGAATGATGTCAAATTATTGTAGAAAATTAGCTAACCTTTTGTCAAATTCTGCGCTTACCCGGGAAATGATATTGAACATTCTTAGGAAATATTTTTATTTTCTATCCGGTGTATTCTTTTTTCAAATTGTTCAATGATCTTCATTTTTTGGGTGGATTCATAACAATTCGCTTTTTCTACTAATTTCAAGGCTTCCAATGAAAACTGGATTGCCTTGTCAAAACGTTTAAATTGATGTTCATTTAACATTGCTAATTGCTCATATGCTTTAACTTGTTTTTTGACATCAAGGTTGTTTACTGCTCTTTCGAAGCAAGAAGCTGATTCTTCGTATTGACCTTTTCTTTTCAGCTCAATCGCTAAATAAAAATTTGCTAAACCTGATTCGTTTTCATCGAACTGATTTGTTACTTTACGTAAAAAACGTTCACTTTCATTCTTTTGCTTTAAGTCCCCAAACCATTTCCCAACATTGGTATAGGTTGTGGCCGATTCTTCTAATTTTGTCTCTACTAACAAATTGGTAGAATGAATATAAAGAGTAATTAAAGATAATAGGTCCCATTCGTTATGATATAAAACCTTCATTAACGAATCTGCTTGACCACTTTTTAATGCATCTGCATAAATGATTGGTGCTAAAAAACCAGGGATATCACCATTGCGTTTAAAACCCAATTTTTCTTCTTCAACAGTAGATAATTTCATTTTTTCTAAGTTGTTTTTCCATATACGTTTTGAACTATGGAGTAAGTCAATTTGTTTGTGATGACTTAACTTTGGTATAGTGTCACGATGTAAAGTCCATCTCGATTCGAGTTGGGGCCAATCGAAACTTTTTCCATTATAAGTTACGATTGTTTTTGGCTTTTGCCAGAACTTAGATTCAAATAGAAGTGCAGCTTCGTTTGAAGGATCAGCTAAAACATATTGCGTTAATTTGAACTCATCATCATTTGCTTCTAGTAGACCTAATAGAAAAATGTGCGTTCCAACACCTCTTAAACCGGTCGTTTCTGTATCAAAAAACAGGATGTCGTCATCAAAACTTAACGAAAAAGGATGTCCAACTTCAGAAGTCTCCCATTTTTCAATTGCATCGTAAAGCTCCCCGAGTTCATACAACCCATGTTTATAATTAAGTGGATAGTTCACGACTCGTTTTAAAACAACTCCATAGTCATTTTCAATTACACTCAATCCACTTTTCACCCAGTTATCGATATAGTGAGGTTTGGCTGGCTTCAGAAAAACGGGTTTTTCCACTACGTTTTCTTTTTTACTACCGAGCATCTTTTTTAATTGTATAATTTTATTTTCATAAGACATAAAATCACTTCATCTCGTTTAGCAGTATGGATAATATTTTGACTACTTTGTCTTTGTTATTCTGTAAACTGTCTTGTGCACCAATACAAGAAGGACATCCACTTTCGCATGGACAAGCATCTACATGGTGTATTGATTCTTCTAAAATACGGTCTAGTATTTCATAAACTTTTTCACTTAAACCAATTCCACCTGGATAGCTATCATAAATAAATAATGTTGGTTTCTCATTGTGAGTTGACTTCACCTGTGGAACGACAGATAAATCCTTTCGATCACATTGTATATACAATGGAATAAATGACCCAATCGAATAAGCAGCTCCAGTTAATGCATCGGTAAGCATTTCTTCAGACCAGTTTTCAGGCATATCAAAAGAAAGCCATGTAGAATTTGTATGCATTTCAAGTGGGGGAATATGAATTTTTCCTGAACCAATATTTTCATGTGTATTAAATCGTATTTTCTTAAATATTGTTGGAATTGCTAGTAAGCTCACATCACCATAACTTATCTGTGCTGAAGAATATGCTTTATTCTTATCTTCATTTAAAACTTTTAATTCAACGGCTAAATTAGCATCTGTAAAATAATCGACATCTACTTCTCTTACAAACGCTTTTTTTTCTTCCCAGTCGAGCTTCTCAACCTGGTATTGAATTCCTTGGTGTAAATAAATGGCTTCATCATGCAAAAGTGTCATTGCACTATACGTATCCATTTCCCCTATTACTTTTGATGAACCAGGAACAGACCAGTCAATGATTACAACGTTTTCTTGAGCTGCAGAACGTAAACTAATTTCGTGGGCTGGGAATCGATCGCTCATCCAATGCCAATTCGAGCTCGTTTTAACAAGAACACCTTCTTCTTCTAAAAATGCAAGAAGTTCTTGAACCTCGAATTCTCCGTAAGTATCTGTCATAGAAAAAGGCAATTCAAAAGAAGCACATTTTAAATGTTCCATTAATATTAAAATATTTTCAGGATTAATTAATGCCTCTTCTGGTGTACTTCCCAACAAGTACTTAGGGTGGTTTACTACATATTGATCAAGTGCCGTTGCGCCAGCTACATAGATGATCAAGGCAGAATCTTGTCTTCTTCCAGCACGACCAGCTTGCTGCCATGCACTTGCTATATTTCCAGGGTAACCAGTCATAATACACGCTTGTAGTTGTCCTATATCAACACCAAGCTCTAATGCATTTGTACTCACTACAATTTGGATGGATCCATCTCTTAGTCCTTTTTCGATTGCACGTCGCTCATTCGGCAAATAGCCACCTCGATATCCGCGAATCGATTCATCTTGAATTTTCTTTTTTGTTAACTCTTTTAAATAGGTTACAAGCATTTCCACACGTACACGAGACTTAGCAAACACAATCGTTTGGATACCAGCCTCATATAGTTCAGTAGCTAAATCACGTACCTCAAGCACACTGCTTCTTCTCACACCAAATGTTGGATGAACAATCGGGGGATTATAGAAGAGAAATGTTTTCTTACCAATAGGTGCACCGGAATCTGCTATCAATTGGTGCGTTGTATTGGTTAATTTCTCTGCTAATTCTTTTGGATTTTTTATTGTAGCCGAAGTACAAATAAATATTGGATCACTACCATAAAACTTACAAATTCTTTTTAATCTTCTTATCACATGGGCAACATGACTACCAAAAACACCTTTATATGTATGTAACTCATCTATGACAATATATTTTAGATTTTCAAAGAGTGAAACCCATTTCGTATGATGTGGTAAGATTCCTGAGTGAAGCATATCTGGGTTAGTCATTACAATATGACCGGCTTTTCGTATCTTTTGACGAATTGCTGGAGCAGTATCTCCATCATATGTATAACTTAATATCTCTTCATCCATAGATTCTATTAAGTTATTTAAATCTGTCTTTTGATCTTGAGCTAACGCCTTTGTAGGAAATAAGTATATCGCCCGACTTGAAGGATCGTTTAAAATTTGATGCAGAACTGGCAAATGATAACATAATGATTTTCCTGAAGCTGTTGGCGTAACAGCTGTAAAAGATTGACCACTAATTCCATAGTCAAAAGCCATTCTCTGATGTGTATAAAGTTGCTCGATTCCTCTTTCCATCAAAGCTTTTTTGATTGAAGAATGCAATTGTTCTGGAAAAGGAGCATATTGTGCAGGTTGCGCATTTATCGTTTCCATATGAAGAATGTTCTGTTTGAAATTAGAATCTTTCTTCCAAATTTCAATTAACTCATCAACTGATTTTTTTCTATTTAACTGCATCATTATCACCTTCCTCTAACACTCGTAAAAAATTAGATAATGTATAATGAACAGATTGAATGGATTGGATAATTCGTTTTTTGCTTGTTTCCTTATAAAAGGATTGCACAACAAATTGATTCATAGCCTCTACAGCATTAGCAATTTGAATTTCGTGTATATATTTAGGTTGGTTTTGACGAATCCAACTATTTGCAGCTTGTTGCCAATCATTCAACATTGCTTGAATCTGATCTGCATGAGGTTTTACTTCCTCAAAAAATAAAGGTGTTGCGTCTAACTCACGCATTTTGAAAAAGCGATTAGTAGACGCATCACACTCTTCGATTAATTGTTTTGTTTGTTTAATTAAGTTCATTTCTGATACCCTCAAAATTTCAACGTATTTAACATTTTAAGTTTACCAAAAACTATCGAAAATCACTACTAAAAGGGGAACAAGTATTCTTTACATGATATTGCTTTTCTGCTAAGCTTACTTTTTGATGAGTGTTTACTAGTTTTGTCATAAACGCATCATTCATAGTGTTTCGTTCTTTTTGAATTTTTGCGCTCAACATTTGATCGATGCATTCAATTTGTGATAGAAGAATTTGAATTTTATTCAAACTAATCAACTCCTTTGTCAGTATTATTCCGTTCCAAAAAGCAAACTCCTTTCGTGTTGTCAAAACTAGACAAAGGATGCTAAAAGAAGAACAAATTCGATATTCTTTTATGTTAATATTATTCTAAAAAATGGTTATTATTTTGAAGAAGGATGATTTCATGACAATTCGTTATCCGAATGGCAAAACATATAAGCCGTCTAACGATATTCCTAAAACACTTAAATCAAATAAGAAGGTAAAAAACTTATCATTTAGTAATCGTGGGAAAACACTAGAAGATGAAATCAATGATACAAATATTTTTTACTTAAATCATCAACTTGCAGTCATTCATAAGAAACCTGTTCCAATTCAAATCGTCAAAGTAGAGTACCCAAAACGAAGTGCTGCCGTAATTCGAGAAGCTTATTTCAGAACGGCTTCTACTACTGATTATAATGGCGTGTGGAAAGGTTACTATATAGATTTTGAAGCAAAAGAAACTGAGAGCAAAACATCATTTCCGTTAAAAAATGTGCACGAACACCAAATTACACATATGGAAAGTGTAATGAAACAGATGGGAATTGCCTTTACGATTGTGCGATTTTCAAAATTAGATCGATATTTTGTTCTACCGTTTAACCTATTATTAGATGCTTGGAACAACATGAAAAATGGAGGAGCAAAATCAATACCTCTAAAATTTTTCGAAGCAAGTTCATATGAAATTGTTCCGGGATTTAATCCACGCATTGATTATTTATCTGCAATTGAAAAAATGATTACAAATAGTAAATAGTAATTGTTTGTAAAGTGAGGAGATTACTTTGGCTGAAAAAAGAACACGTGAAGATATAAAACGTGAACGTGCATTACAAAAGAAACAACAAAAAAAACCTACTAAAGTATGGTTGAAACGAATTCTATTAACAATCGTAGCACTTGGTTTAGCGGGATTAATATTTGGTGGAGGTCTATTTGTTTTCTACGCAAGTTCAGCTCCAAAATTAGATGAGGATTTACTAAAAGATCCAATTTCTGCTGAATTTTATGACATAAATGGTGAACAATTTGCAACATTAGGTACTCAAAATCGAAAGTATGTTGAATATAAGGATATTCCAAAAGAAATGGTTGATGCAATATTAGCAACCGAAGATAGTCGCTTCTTTGAACACTTCGGGATTGATATATGGCGTACAGGAGGAGCAGTCCTAGCAAATGTTCGGGATGGTTTTGGTGCACAGGGTGGTAGTACAATCACTCAACAAGTTGTTAAAAACTCATTTTTAAGTAACGACAAGGCATTAAAGCGTAAAGCGCAAGAAGCATGGTTAGCAATTCAATTAGAACAACAATATTCAAAAGAAGAAATCTTTGAAATGTATTTCAACAAAATATTGATGTCTGGTAGAACTTACGGCTTTGGTACTGCCGCAGAATATTTCTTTGGTAAAGAACTAAATGAATTAGAACTAGATGAAATGGCGATGCTTGCAGGGATGCCTCAAAGTCCTAATGCATACAATCCATTTAAAAATCCAGAACGTGCACAAAAACGTCGTGATTTAGTGTTAGATTTAATGGTACAACACGATAAAATAACAGAACAGCAAGCTTCTGAAGCAAAAAAAGTTGATGTTGCTTCTCGTTTATTACCTGAAGAACAACGTCAATCAGTTGAGGGATCAAAATATGATGCATTCCTTGATATCGTATTAAACGAGATTGAGGCAAATGGCGATGGCGATTTATTAAGTGAAGGTATAAAAGTCTATACAACACTTGATCCAAATGCACAAACTGTTGTTGAAAATGTTATGAACAACGCTGCAAACTTCCCTACTGAAACCATTCAATCAGGGGTAGCTGTGGTTGATACAAAAACAGGTGCAATTCGAGCAATTGGCGGTGGACGTGATTATGCAGGTCGTACTTGGAACTATGCTCAAGACTTATCAGATCGCTCACCGGGTTCAACAATGAAACCATTACTTGACTATGGACCAGCAATTGAAAACTTAAAATGGTCTACAGGTCAAACAATAGTCGATGATAAAATCAACTATACTGGTACGAAACAAGCTATCACAAACTGGGATAATAAATACTTAGGGACAATGACAATTCGAGAAGCCCTTTATACATCACGAAACGTACCTGCTGTAAAAACATTACAAGCAGTTGGCCCTGATCAAGCCAAAAAATTTATTTCTAAATTAGGTATTGAAGCCAAAAATGTTTATGAGTCTGATGCAATTGGTGGTGGGGATATTACACTCTCCCCTATTCAAATGGCTGCCTCGTATGCAGCATTTGGTAACAATGGTGTCTATAATGATCCACACTCAGTGATTGAAATTGTTTACCGTGATGGATCAAAAAGATCATATGACAATGAATCTACTGTAGCAATGAATGATTACACAGCTTACATGGTAACTGACATTCTTCGTGACGTTTTAAGTAATAAGCCTGGTGCATCAGGTTCAAGAGCAAATGTATCGGGTCTCGATATTGCTGGAAAATCTGGTACAACCAATTATTCTGCAGACGATTTTGAAAAATACAATTTACCAGATACAGCTGTTCCAGATTCTTGGTTTGCAGGTTATACAACAAATTATTCAATCGCCATTTGGAGTGGGTACTCTGATCATAAGGAACCTATTACTACATGGGATGAACGATATTTACCACAGAATCTATTTAAAGCGATCATGTCTCAAATTTCAGCAAACGTGGATACACCGAACTTCAGTAAACCAAGTTCGGTAGTGGAAGCTACAGTCGAAGTTGGAACAGAACCTTTAAAATTGGCTAGTGAACATACACCTGATGAACTACGTGTAACTGAGTTATTTGTAAAGGGAACAGAACCAACTGAAGTTTCGGATAAATACAAAGCAATCGAATTAGATGCACCATCTAATTTACAAGCGATTGTGAATGATGTTGCAGCATCAGTTGATCTAACATGGGAGTTTACACCTCCAACAATCGGAGATAGTGATGAAACTGTTCCAATTTCCTTCGAGGTGAGTATGTCAGTCGATGGTGGTCCTTCTACTGTTATTGGTACAACAGACCAAATGCAAGTAACGATTCCAAATATGGAATATGGTCGAAATTATACATTTTCAGTAGTTGCAATTTCTGATGATGTTCGAAGTGAACCTGCTTCGGTATCAACAATGATTGAAAATCCAATTGAAGAACCAGTAATTGAAGATCCAATATTTGATGACGGAAACGACGAAGACAATAACGAGGATTACGACGACAGTGATGGTAGTGAGAATGGAGAAAGTGATAATCCGTCTGGTGAAAGCGAAGGTAACAATGGTGATGTAACCGATCCTACTCCCCCTACTCAACCTAATAATCCAGGTCGTGGAAATAACAATAACGGATAATAAAAAAAAAAGTAAGGAAGTCCCATAGGGACCTCCTTACTTTTTTAATTCTTTTTTACACGCAACCTTGCCAGCTTCTTTTTTGTTTCTTTGAATAGTTCGTCTAATTGTCGATAACATGCATATTGACCTGGCCGAGCTTTTATAAACTGTAGACGTTCCATTCCATTAATTGGAAGTACTTCATATTCTTCGTTTGTAATAATTTCTGTCGGTGTTTGATTAGCTGTTATCACGATAAGCTTTTCATATAAAGCAATTCCTTTTGCCATCAATTCATTTGCTAGTCCATTACGTGCTGAATGGGCATCGTGAATTTGAATACTCAAAGTATCCCACTCAGAAAATAAAGGATCAACCACATCTTTTTGAATCATAGATTGATTAAACGTAATCACGCTTTCACCAGTCCTTTTTTTAACCGTTTCTGTCCTTCACGGCAATCATCTAACAGTGGACATGTACCACATTGAGGATTTTGCGCTTTACAATGATAGCGTCCAAAGAAAATTAATTGATGATGCGTTTTTGACCAATTTTCTTTCGGTGTCTTTTTCATAATGGTTTCTTCTACTTCTAACACTGAATCTTTAAGTCTACATAACCCCAGTCGCTTTGAAACACGTTCTACATGTGTATCTACGGCTAATGCTGGGATCCCAAACGCTACTGAAAGTACAACATTTGCTGTCTTTCTCCCCACACCAGGCAAAGTAACTAATTCTTCACGTGTTTGAGGTATTTCCCCATTAAACTCATTAATAAGTTTTTCACACAATAACTGAATGTTTTTTGCTTTATTTCGGTACAATCCGATAGAACGTATATCTTGTTGTAACTCTTCTAATGAAACAGCTAAGTAATCTTCGGGTTTTTTATATTTTTTAAATAAATCTTTTGTTACTTTATTGACTAATACATCTGTACATTGCGCTGAAAGTAAAGTGGCAATCGTTAATTCAAATGGATTATCATGCACGAGCTCACAATGGGCATCTGGAAACATCTTGTTCATTTCATCTAGGCAATGTTCCCACTGCTTTTTCGACAGCATATACTTCCCCCTATTCTCTCTCATCAAGCCAATTGTAGAAAGCTACCTTTGGCGGTTGATTTTGTTGGTTCGGCTTTGATATGGCTGAGGTTGTTTTAGAATGAAATTGAGTTGAATGTTGCTCCACCTGTTTCAATGAAGTAATATTCTTTTTCTTCCATTCAAACAAAATACGATCTATATATCGTAAACTAACCTTCCCTGCAAGTACTGATTCTTTTAATGCTGCTCTGATTAATTCAGGAGAGTGATGGTCTACATCTAGCCACATAGAGATCGTTTCAAGCTCCATTGGTGAAAGAAGTCGCCCAAATTCCTGCTCGAAGATTGCGAATACTTCCCCTTCTTCATTTTTCTTTGTAACTTTTTCTTGCTTGTTTTCTTTTGATTCAAGTAAATCTAAAATTCTTTCCCAAACTGGATAGATTGAATACTTTTCAAATAGTTTTCCACTACTATCTACACCTTGTGAAATTTCAAGGAAGCCCTTTTGTAATAGTCGCTGTAATTGAATTGCGATTTCATTGTTTGATTTGTGCACTCGTCGTTCTAAATCGTTTGGAGTTGGAAAGTCATTATGTTCTGCATGAAAGGCTAATAGATGTAAGAGAATAATTGCTTCATCATCAGTTATATTCAATTCCTTGTAATGTTTAAAAAATAATTGCGGAATAATTACCGTTTCTTGCTCTGTCCATATACGAAGTCTGGGATTTTTTTCATGCATAATGATATTCTCCTTTCCAGATACTTGATAAACATATCCTCGTTGAATCACTGAGTTGTTGTTTTCTTATGTAATATTGAACTTTTTTAACTACTAAATGAAAACGTCCGCTTTACACGGACGCTTCACTTCATAGATGATTAAATCTATTCTCGAATATTTTATTAAGGGTAAAGTCGGTTTAATAAACGTGGGAATGGAATACATTCACGTACGTGTTCTGCACCACTTATCCAAGCAACAGTTCGCTCTAAACCTAAACCAAAACCAGAATGAGGTACAGAACCTTGTTTACGTAATTCTAAATACCATGCATAAGCTTTTTCGTCTAGATTATGTTCTGCAAGACGTTGTTGTAATAATTCAAAATCATGAATACGTTCTGATCCACCAATGATTTCTCCATAACCTTCTGGAGCAATTAAATCCGCGCATAAAACAACGTCATCACGATCTGGATGTGGTTGCATATAGAACGGTTTAATACCTACAGGATAGTGTGTGATAAATACTGGTTTGTCATAGCTTTCAGCGATTGCTGTTTCATGTGGAGCACCGAAATCATCCCCCCACTGAATGTCATCAAAGCCTTTTTCATGTAAAAATTTGATTGCATCATCATACGAAATACGTGGGAATGGAGCTTTAATATTTTCAAGCTTAGAAGTATCTCTTCCTAATCTTTCTAATTCAATTTGGCAATTTTTCAATACAGATTGCACAATATAAGATACATATTGTTCTTGAACTTCTAAACTCTCTTCATGTTCAGTGAACGCCATTTCAGGTTCAATCATCCAGAATTCAATTAAGTGACGACGTGTTTTAGATTTTTCAGCACGGAAAGTCGGACCGAATGAGAATACTTTACCTAATGCCATTGCTGCAGCTTCCATATATAGCTGTCCTGATTGAGAAAGATAAGCATCTTCATCAAAATATTTTGTATGGAACAGTTCTGAAGTTCCTTCTGGAGCTGATCCTGTCAAAATAGGTGGGTCGATTTTAACAAAACCATTATTATTAAAGAACTCATAAGTTGCACGAATTACTTCATTACGAATTTTCATAATGGCATGCTGTTTTCTTGAACGTAACCAAAGATGACGGTTATCCATTAAGAATTCTACACCATGTTCTTTTGGTGTAATTGGGTAATCTTGCGCAAGATGAATCACTTCAAGACCCGTAATCGCTAATTCACATCCAAAACTAGAACGTGTATCTTCTTTTACAACACCGGTCACATATAATGATGACTCTTGAGTTAAGCCTTTTGCTGTTGTAAATAGTTCTTCACCAACTTCTTCTTTTACAAGAACGCCTTGTACAAACCCTGAACCATCACGAAGTTGTAAAAATGCTATTTTACCGCTTGATCGTTTATTTGCTAACCAAGCTCCTAATTTAACTGTTTCACCAATATGATTTGGCATTTCAGAAATAGTTATTTTTTTCATAGTGCCTCCAAAGAACGAATAATTTTTAGTTTTGCCATTTTGTAACTACATAATTGTTAATACGTGATACGGCTTCTTCTAATAAGTCTAGAGAAGTTGCATAACTTAAACGAATGCAATTAGGTACCCCGAATCCTGAACCTGGAATTACTGCAACATTTGCTTCTGTTAATAAAGCAGTTGCGAATTCATCGACAGAAGCGAAACCTGTTTTTTGAGCAGCTTCGCTTACATCTGGTAATAAATAGAATGCTCCTTGTGGCTTAATTACTTTAAACCCAGGAATCGCACTTAATTTTGGATAAATGACTTCCAAACGTGATTCGAAAGCTTTTCTCATTTCTTCTACAGAATCTTGTGGACCATTATATGCTTCAATTGTTGCATATTGAGAAGTTGTTGTTGGATTTGATGTAGAGTGAGATGCTAAATCAGTCATTGATTTAATAATCGTTGCATCCCCGGCTGCATACCCAATACGCCAACCTGTCATAGAGTGAGATTTCGCAACACCATTCACTACGATAGTACGTGCTTTAATATCTTCTGAAAGTTCAGCAACTGAGAAATGTGTTAACCCATTGTATAAAAGTTTTTCATAAATTTCATCTGATATGATTAGAAGATCTTTTTCTTCTGCAACTGCAGCTAGTTCTGCAAGTTCTTCTTTTGAATAAACCATACCAGAAGGGTTACTAGGTGAATTTAAAACTACAGCTTTAGTCTTTTCTGTAACCGCGTTACGTAATTGTTCTGCATTAATTTTATAGTTTTGTTCACTTGTGCTCTCAACGTAGACTGGAACACCACCAGCAAGTTTAACTTGTTCTGGGTATGAAACCCAATAAGGAGTAGGGATGATTACTTCATCACCATTATCTAGTATTACTTGGAATAATGTGTAAAGAATATGTTTAGCACCAATGCCAACTATCACTTCACTACGACTATAGGAAAGATTATTATCACGTTTTAATTTATCGATAATCGCGTCTTTTAACGCAGGTAGACCACCAGATGGTGTATATTTTGTTAACCCTTTAGCCATTGAATCAGCTGCAGCATCAAGAATATTTTGTGGAGTATTAAAATCAGGTTCTCCTGCTCCAAGACCAATTACATTAATACCTTGTGCTTTTAGCTCATTAGCTTTTGCTGTGATTGCAAGAGTTGAAGATGGTGTTAATGATTTAACACGGTTTGCTAGTACTGCTTTCATAAAAAGATCTACTCCTCTACAAGTTCAAAATTCGTTTCCACCATTGTCCGTCTTCAAACAAAATATAGACATAATTTAATTTGTTGGCATTATTTGTATAAGTAATTTCCCATACAACTCCTGCCTCTTCATAGCCTAATTTTGTATGTAAGATTTTCTTTACATCTTTTTCTTTATCAATAACGGATAAAGCCTGTTCTCTCGTAATACCGTCTTGCAAATATACTTCCTGAATCGAATTTTCTTCTAAACTGATTGGAACAAATACTGCTTTTTCTTTACCATCCTCGTCTACCCCGAAAACAGTAACATACGGTTTATTTCCATTATAAATATAAGAATCTTTTACAGAAGCAAGGGAATTAGTCTTAACGGCTAATTCCTCTGCTTGTTGTTCTATAGTATTTATTGGAGTCATGGCTTTTGATAGAACTAGAATTGAAATGACAAGTGACATAGATAAAATAAAGAGTACGATAAAAACAACCCAATTCTTTATTTGATCTTTTTTGTTTTTTTCCATTTATGTCAACCTGCTTTCTTTCCTCATCTTAACTATTATACCAATGTTCAAGTTCTAAAACCATATCTTGTAGTGGTAGTTTTTGAACAGAAATTGGAGGTAGTGCTTGAATAAATTCTTTCCCATAGGATTTTGTTTCAACGCGACGATCTAGAATGATAAACACACCCTTATCTGTTGAAGTACGAATTAATCTTCCAAAGCCTTGTTTAAAGCGAATAATTGCATCTGGAAGAGATAACTCCGTAAAAGCATTACGCCCCTGTTGATTGAACATTTGGGATTTAGCTTTAAAAATTGGTTCCTCAGGTGCAGTAAATGGTAAGCGTACGATGATAACAGCAGACAGTCCCTCGCCAGGTACATCTACCCCTTCCCAAAAACTATTTGTACCAAATAAAACGGACCGATTAAACTTTTGAAACGATTTTAATAGTCTCATACGGCTTCCCGGAGTAACTCCTTGAGCAAATAACATATATTCCTGTAAAAGCTCGCTTTCTTGAATGAGTTCGACTGTTTTTTTCAGCATATCCTGTGAAGTAAATAGGACGAAACATCGACCGTCTGTTGCACGCACTGTGCGCGTTACTGCTAAGGCAACAGATTCGACATAATCATTTTGAGAAACACCCTGAATATCAGGCATATCCGTCACGATATATGCTTTTGCGCCACTGTAATAGTCTTCATCAGCAAAAAAAGTATGAATCGGAGTCTGAAAGCTAATTCCTAATTGGTCTGCAATATATCTTTTATTATTTGGTACAGTCATCGTACCTGAAGTCCAAACAATACCACTAGAATGACGAACTTGTTTAAATAATGATGAAACAGTATTTTTAACATCAATTGGTTTTTTATAAATACGAATACTACCTGGCAAATTTCGTTGATCAATCTCAATCCAGGTTGAGCATTGAGTGCTTTTGTTTAAGAAGATGTCCTCCCACTCAAATACTTTAATTTTATATTCACGAATCCAATACTTCCACTGTTCTAAATTGATAACGTCCTCTTGCGCTAATTGTTCCACATCATTTTCAATTTGAACGACAAGATTCTCGGCTAAATCAATCCATCGTTGAATTTTCTTAGGCAACTCTAAAGCAAGTGAATCTGGTTCTTGGAACAAATCCTGTAAATAAGCAATTTGTTTTGATTCAAATTTACTTTTGCTTGCATATTTAAAATTTTGAACAACTTTGTTCATTACATCATCAAACAATGAAAGAATTTGCAAAAATACACTTTCTAATTGTTTGAAAATCTGCATAGACCCACTTTTATTTTTTTGAACGAGCTGTTGCATTGAAAAAAGTAGTTGTTCGTCAGATGTCAGTCCAATTTGGCCAAAAGTATATTTCCAATTTGTATAAGTAAAGATTGATTGGTCACGAATTTCTGCTGCTTGAATAAATTGATGTGCCTCATCTATGATATATCCGCTTATATCTTTAAAAATTGGTTGTTTCCGAGTTAAGTCAGCTATTAACATGGAATGATTTGTAATAATCAAGTTTGCGTTTTCACTTTCTCGTAAAGCTTGTCGATAAAAATCATAGGTTTGATTTTGTATATTGGTCGATTCCGGGCTCTTGCGAATCTTTTCTAAAAACAGTTTTCCTCCACCTGATACATTAAGTTCTTCCATATCACCTGATTCAGTTTTTGTTAGCCAAATAATAATTTGTAGCATTGTTAACGTTTCATCATAAGATAAGTTTTTCAACTGAATGATTTGTGCAAATCGCTCCAAATCAATATAATGATGCATTCCTTTTAAAAGCACAGTTTTTACACTGGAACCTAAAATCTTTTCGATTTTTGGTATTTCATTATATAGGAGCTGTTCAAGTAAATGAGATGTATAAGTGCTGATACAAACCTTACTTCCGCTTTGTTTAGCATAAATAATGGCTGGAAGTAAATATCCAATTGTTTTTCCAATCCCCGTTGATGCTTCAATAACCACTTCACTTCCATGGTTTAAATGACTCCATATTAAATCCATCATTTCAAATTGCTTTGGTCTTTCTTCAAAATTTTTCATGGAGTTTTTAAACATAGACATTTTCTCTTCAGTTGATAATGGATAATTCGCATTAAGGTCCACTTGCAGATAATTTGAACCCTCTTTTTTCTTTAAGGCTAAATCTTTAAAATACACGAAATCGTTTGATTCTTCGACGGATGTACGTTTTACTTGCAAAGCATTAAAGAAGAACTGCGATAGATTTGATCGCAAACGAAATGAATGTTTATGAAGTTTCTCTATTGTTTGTAAAGGAAGAGTTAAAAGCTCCTCCCAACATTTTTTTAATAACAGGGTACAAGCATAGGCATCATCATCAGCTCTATGTGCATGATCTAAAGGAATATTTAAATCCATAGCTAAATCCCCAAGTTTATAACTTAATGACATGGGAAATAAAATTTTGGCTAATTCTACTGTATCAATTTTCTTCCCTCTCCATTTTGGAAGGCCAGCCCGTACAAACTCTGCCTGTAAAAATGATAAGTCAAAATCAGCATTATGAGCCACAAAAATGGCATCTTGCATCAGTTCATATATCGCTTCCGCATGCGCTTCAAAAGGTAACGCATCCTGCACATCAAAATCAGAAATGTTTGTTAAATCTTGTATATAAAGTGGAATCGGTTTACCTGGATGAATGAAGGTTGTAAAAGTCTTTTCAATTGTCCAATCATTCATAATTACAATTGCTATTTGAATCATACGATCTCCATTTGCTGGAGAATGACCGGTCGTTTCTAAATCAACAATTGCATATTTTTGACTTTCCATTATTGCTTCAACTCTCATTCACATAAAATATACTGGAATTTTATCATATGCGTGCGGTTAGGTCATGTGGAACCTATTGTTTACCCAACAAGAAATATTAGCTTACTTCTTTAAAGTATTTACAAACCCAAGTCTGGATTGTATATGATGGTGACAAACATGAAGTGTATAAGCTAAATACTTGAGTGTAATTCACAAAAAGTTAAAAGGGGTTATCTTGAAAGCTTACCTTCAAGACAACCCCTTGTTTATGTATAAAAAAAGCAGGGGCTCATCTCCCTGCTTGTGCAATCAAATTCCGACAAATCCGAGTCGTTAGTGAATCTGATTGTTGTAAAGTATAAACTTTACTAGGTTTGGCACCTTTTAATATTATATAATTATAATTTAAAAGATGCAAGAACTTTTTGAAACAATTTTACAATGTAAATATAAAACTGAGGATGATTATCTATATGAATTCTACTTAAAGTAATTTTAAATTTAAAGTACAGTAGCCTCAGGTTCGTAACTAATCATTTCTTTTATCGTATTGTTTTCTCCCATTATTGCTACGGTCGGCTTATGATCAGCAGCTTCTTTACTATCAACATATACATAAGAAATAATAATGACAATGTCACCTTTTTGCACTAATCTTGCTGCTGCTCCATTTACACAAATTACACCACTACCACGTTCACCAGCAATAATATATGTTTCAAATCTTGCTCCGTTATTATTATTCACGATATGAACTTTTTCATTTGGTAACATACCAACAGCATCTAAGATATCGTGGTCAATTGTTATGGAACCAACATAATTCAAATCGGCTTGTGTAACTGTGGCACGATGGATTTTGCTGTTCATCATCATTCTAAACATGTTGTATTACCCCTTCGTATGAAAAATAATATTATCTATTAATCTAGTTTTTCCGATATAGACTGCTGTCGCTAATAAGAAATGATTCGTTTCATCTGTAACAGGTTTTAAGTCTGGATATGATAGAAACTCCAAGTAATCAATTTTTCCAGATGTATTCTCTTCAATCTGTTGTCTACCAAGTTGGATTGCCATTTTTGCATCTTGATTCACTAGATATGCCTCTTTCACAATTTGCAACGCTTCATAAATGGCTGGAGCTTCTTTTCTTTCTTGTTCTGTTAAATAGACATTTCGAGAAGATTTGGCTAACCCATCTTCTTCCCGAACAATTGGGACTGTACGAATTTCTAATGGAAAATTGTAATCTCTAACCATTGTTTGAATAATAGCAACCTGTTGTGCATCCTTTTGCCCAAAATAAGCACGTGTTGGTTCACAAAGATGGAATAACTTAGAAACTACTTGAAGAACACCATCAAAGTGTCCAGGTCTTGATGCTCCACATAAAATCTCCGATTGTCTACCTGCACGAATATAGATACCACCATCAGTTGGATACATTTCTTCTACCGAAGGTGCAAAGACCAAATCGACACCTACAGACTGCGCTAACTTACAATCACGATCTAAATCTCTTGGATAGGATTCAAAATCCTCATTCGGACCAAATTGTGTTGGATTGACAAAGATACTCATTATTACAACATCATTTTCTCGTTTTGCGTTTTCAGTTAATGTTAAATGCCCCTCATGAAGGGATCCCATAGTTGGCACTAGGCCAATTGTTTTTCCTTCTAATCTAGTAGTATTTACGAATTGTTTTAATTCAGCTATAGTTTTTACGACGTTCATTACATTGTGCCTCCATAAATTTTAGATAGCTGCTCTTCTTTCATAGTAAAACTATGAGCAAGTGTTGGGAATGAGCCATCTCGTACTGAATCAGTGTAACCCTTCACACCACGTAAAATTTCTTCGCCTACATAAGCAAAACTTTCAGCAAACTTCGGAATATGATGACTTCCGTATTTTAATAAATCGTGGAATACTAGCACTTGGCCATCTGCTTTTGGACCAGCACCTATACCAATTGTAGGTATTACTAATTCATTTGATACTACTTCAGTTAGTTGGTATGGGATACATTCTAAAACTACTGCACAGGCACCAGCTTCTTCACATTGCTTTGCGTCACTCAATAATTTCGCTGCTTGATCCGCTGTTTTTCCTTGTACTTTATAACCACCAAGTACTCCAACTGATTGTGGTGTAAGACCTAAGTGGGCGACTACCGGAACTCCAGCATTTGTTAATTTTTTAATCACTTCTACGATATCCCCTGCACCTTCAACTTTAAGTGCATCAGCACCTGTCTCTTGCATCATACGAACTGCAGTTTTTAATGTTTCGTTTGGATCGCCATGATATGAACCAAAAGGCATATCAACAACTAGAAAAGTATCTTTGGCACCACGACGAACTGCTTTTGCATGATGAATCATATCTTCAACGGTAACAGGGATGGTTGACTCATAACCGAGAACTACCATACCTAAAGAATCACCTACTAGTATCATATCTACAGAAGCTTCCTCAGAAAACTTCGCAGCAGGATAATCGTATGCGGTAATCATGACAATTTTCTCATCATTTTGCTTCATTTTTAAAAAGTCACTTGTCGTTTTCATTTCTTTCCTCCTCATTTTAAGGTAGGAAGAAAACATTAAAAAACCCTTCTGTTGATGGACAGAAGGGTGGCGTCGTTTAAAAATGATATGCTAACGCTTCGTTTTCTTCCGTCCTTGTCTAAAAAGATCAAGGCAGATTTTTTTATAGTAATCTTGTATAAGGTACAGTTCGATACGATACTGTCCATATATCACTATAACAGTTTCAAAAGAAAACGTACAGCATTTAATAGAATCATATTCAACTTTCAATCTCGATATCTGCAGAATATATCTGTTTTATTTCATTATTTTCTACTTTTACCTGAAGCACTCCGTCATCTGTTATTCCAATTGCAATTCCTTCAATGACTTCACGAAGTGTCGTTGCTCTTATTTTTTTACCTATTGTACCGGAAAACTCTTCCCAAAGTATTTTAATAGGTTGGAAACCAGATTTTAAATAAATATCAGTATACTTTTCTAAATAGTGTAAAATAGCTGCAATTAGTTCAGAACGATCTAATTTTGTATTTTCCTCAATTGATAATGAAGTTGCAATGTTTTTTATTTCATCCGGAAAGTCCTCTTCGTTTTGGTTCACATTGACCCCAATACCAATAAGTAAGGCTTGAACTCCATCCATTTCAGCAATCATTTCAGTTAAAATACCAGTGCATTTTTTGCCATTGATTAAGATATCGTTTGGCCATTTAATTTCTGGATTAATATTGTTGCTAAGTGATTTGATTGCATTCACTACTGCAACAGCAGCAATTAAAGTAAATTGTGGGGCTTGATGTGGCAATATATTTGGACGTATCAGTACTGTCATCCAAATGCCTTTATTCTTTGTTGATTCCCAAGGTCTTGTCATTCTCCCTTTGCCCTCAGTCTGACTCTCTGCGACTACAATTGTTCCGTCATCCGCTCCGTTTCTTGCAAGCTGGTGAGCAATTGTCTGCGTTGATGTACATTCTTCGAAATAATGTGCAGAATGTCCTAATCGTTTAGTTGTTAAGTATGAGGAAATTCTAGCAGGGTCCACTCGATCAGGTTTTGAGGTAAGCACATACCCCTTTTTCTTTACTGTATCAAAAGTATATCCCTCATCTTGAAGTGTTTGCAGATGCTTCCAAATTGCAGTGCGTGAAATGCCAAATTCGTCTGCTAATTGTTGACCCGAAAGTGGTTCATCTTTTGCTTTTAAGAAACGAGTTAACAGCTCATCCTTTGTCGTTAAATTCATGTAAAAACCATTCCTTCAAATGTTCTTCATCGTTTTTTATTTGTTTCTTGAGCACAGCAACTAAAGCAGCATCGAGGACCACTTTCATCCAAGGACCACCTTTTCTAGTCGTCCATTCTTTCAGATGATTACCATTAATCGCTAGTTGATGGATTGTTTGGATTGGTAAATTTGATTTTATAAGTTCAATATGCTCCTTTTTAAACGGAACCTTTACGTTTTGCCAAATTGCAAAGTCGTAAGCTACTTCTAATGTATCAAGATCATATTGGAAATAATCAAATTCATCCCATCGGTTTTGAAGTGCCTGATATGCATTGAGGACATTCCTAGTGAAGTTCCTCTCTTTGTTTGATAGTTTATAAAAATTGATAATATCACTTAGTTGTGAGCGATTTAGAAGACATAAATATGCCCATCCAACTTCACTTTGCTTTGCGGTAAAATATCGCCAATCCTCCAGTTGTTTTTCAAAGTCACCTGGTAGATAATTTGCTAAATGACTATCAACTAACGCTTTAATACCATCATAGACCTTGGTTGCACTCCACATTTTAGATAGCTCCATATGAATTCTTTCTCTTGCAATAAATTCAATTAAGTCGCTATCTTGTTGAATGGCTTTAAGCGTTTTATTTTCAATTTCAAAGCCTAACTGAGCACTAAAGCGGACTGCCCGTAGCATGCGGAGTGCATCTTCTCGAAATCTTGTATTAGGATCTCCCACCGCACGAATAAGTCCATTCTCGATATCTTCCCTACCACCATATAAGTCAATTAGCTCTCCCGTTTTCGTCATTGCCATTGCATTTATAGTAAAATCACGACGCTCTAAATCTTTATCAAGGCTTTTAACAAAGGTTACTTGCTCTGGTCGCCTAAAATCGACATAAATTCCTTCTGTACGGTAAGTTGTTACTTCAATTGGTTGCCCTTCATCTAGCACAAGTACTGTTCCATGAGCAATCCCGACATCCACAGTGGAATGGAATATTTTCTTTACTTCTTCTGGCATCGCACTTGTTGCAACATCTACATCATTGACTTCTTTTTCTAATAAATAGTCTCTTACTGCACCACCAACAATTACTGCTTCAAATCCAGCCTTTTCAATTTTTTCGATGACACGAATCGCAGCTTGCCAGTCATTTGTTTGTCTCATACTCTTAATACCGCCAAACGTTCATATAATTGCTCATAATGATCTAAAATTTGTTTTGAATTAAACTTTCCTTTTGATGCTGCAATTGCTGCTTCTCTAAAATGGATTAGTTTTTCATCATTTGTAAGTAATTCTAATGCATATTCAGCGCAAGCATCTGAATCTCCTAATTTCACTAAATAGCCGTTGACACCATGTTCAATTACCTCAGGAATACCACCAATTGCAGTACCTATACCAGGTACGCCACATGCCATCGCTTCAAGTAAAACTAAACCAAAGGATTCCTTTTCAGAAAGTAACAGCATTAAGTCACTTATCGCAAACAACTCTTCAACATTTTCTTGTTTACCTAAAAATAAAATATCTTTTTTATATGGTGTTTGTTTGGCTAATTCCATCACACGATGTTTCTCTGGTCCGTCACCAACTAAAAGTAGTTTAGCTGGAATTTGATCTCTAATTTTAGTAAATGAATTAATGATATCCGGTAAGTTTTTTATTTTGCGGAAATTAGATGCATGGATAATAACCCGTTCTTCTTCACGGATACCAAATTGTTCTTTTAAATTTCCTCTTTGAATTGGTCGAAATACAGTTTCATCTACGAAATTATAAACCGTTTCAATCTCTTTTTTCGGATGAAGTAATTCATATGTTTGTTCTTTTAAAGAATCTGAAACAGCTGTAACGATATCCGATTTTTCTATACCATATTTAATTGCCTGTGCAAGTGTTGAATCTTGCCCGAGAACTGAAATGTCTGTACCGTGTAAAGTCGTTACAATACCAACATTCTCACCTGACATTTCTCTTGCAAGAACTGCGCAAATTGCATGTGGAATTGCATAATGGACATGTATCACATCAAGTTTTTCTTCTTTAATCACATCTGCCATCTTACTAGCTAACGCAATATCATATGGTGGAAATTGGAAAACAGAATAATTATTCACTTCTACTTCATGGAAAAATACGTTCGGATATATTTTCTTAAGTCGAAAAGGTACACTCGATGTAATAAAGTGAATTTCATGTCCCCGCTCTGCTAGCATTTTCCCAAGTTCGGTGGCTATTACACCTGATCCTCCAACAGTTGGATAACAAGTAATACCGATTTTTAATTTTCTCATCCGACGATTCATCCTCTCTAACCATTATTTAATTTTCTTTGAGTGACTTCAGATTGAAGTACTCTGTCAATTAAATACAAAATTATCTGTTACTGATTTTTATTAGGATTCGAACGAAATACCAACAAAAATCGAATCGGTAACATCGTAAGAAAAGACTATAATTTTCAGTGTTGTTCTATTAATTTATTGTCTACGCTCTTGAATTAGACGCCAATCGACAAACCCTTTTTCCAATCCTTTAAGTAATATTTCTGCAGTACCCATATTCGTCGCTAAAGGGATATGATACACATCACAAAGTCGGACAAGGGCCGTGACATCTGGTTCATGCGGTTGGGCTGTTAATGGATCTCTGAAAAAAATCACCATATCCATGTCATTATTTGCAATCATTGCACCAATTTGTTGATCGCCACCTAGTGGGCCGGATCGAAATCTTGTAATGGTTAAACCCACTTCATCTTGTATTCTTTGTCCAGTAGTTCCTGTAGCAAACAGTTGATGCTGTTTTAATATTTCTTTATATGCAATCGCAAATGTAACAAGACTATCCTTTTTTCGGTCATGAGCAATTAATGCAATTTTCATCTTCTTCAGTCCATTCTCTATTAATTACGTTCTTTAGATTAAGTTTTCAAGACCATAAACTAGTTTTTCTAATGTCATAACTGCTTCAACACAATATAACACTCCACCCATAAAGGATTCACGGTTATAAGAATCATGTCTGATCGTAAGAAGTTGTCCATCTCCACCAAATAATACTTCTTGGTGAGCTACTAATCCAGGCAGACGTACTGAGTGAATGCGCATTCCTTCAAAGTCAGCTCCACGTGCTCCTTGAATCGTTTCTTTCTCGTTAGGATGACCTTGCATTTTTTCATTTCTAACCTGTGCAATTAATTGTGCTGTTTTTAGACCCGTACCTGACGGTGCATCTAATTTGCGATCATGGTGTAATTCAATGATTTCCACATCAGGTAAATATTTTGCTGCTTCTTTGGCAAACTTCATCATTAAAATTGCACCAATTGCAAAATTTGGAGCAATGATACAACCAACCTTATTACTTTCAGCTAATGATTCTAATTCGTTTAACTGTTCATCTGTAAATCCTGTTGTTCCAACTACGGGTCTAACATTATGTAAAAGGGCTACTTTTGTGTGTTCATAAACGGATTGTGGGTTTGTTAAATCAATTAAAACGTCTGGACGTGTATCTGCGATTAATTGATTTAAGTTCGTATAGATGGGTACATTTAAATTTGGAGGAAACATTTCAAGTTCAGCTAGACTTTCACCCACATGTTTATAATCTAATGCAGCTACTAATTCCATTCCGTCACGTTTTGTAACTGCTTTTACAGCTTCAGAGCCCATTCTTCCTCTTGCTCCAGCTATTGCTACTCGTATTGTCATTTTTTATTCGTCCTTTCTAAATTAAAGCAATGAATGTATTTGATTTGCCAATCAGTTCATTAACAATTTGATATTGGTATCAAAGCGAGTTTATTGGTAATTTCAAATCTATCTTATAACATCGTATATAATTTGGCATACTGTTGTCAAAAGATGAAAAATAAAACATAATAATGTTTGATAAAGAGAGTTTTTGTAGTTCCAGAAACGGGGGCATAGAATGAAATTTGTAAAAGAAATCATTGGAATAATCTTAGGTGCTGCCATCTTTAGTTTTGGTTTTGTTCATTTTAATATGCAAAATGGACTTGGAGAAGGCGGTTTTAGTGGGATTACATTAATACTATATTTTACACTAAATTGGGACCCAGCAATTATGAATTTAGTATTAAATATTCCAATGTTTATTTTAGGATGGCGCTTACTAGGTCGTAAACAGTTTGTTTATACATTAATAGGCACCTTTTCGGTTTCAGTATTCTTAAAAATCGCACAACATTATGAGATTCAAATGAATCTCCAAAACGACTTAGTATTAGCTTCTCTATTTGCAGGGGTATTTGTTGGTGTAGGTTTAGGTATTATATTCCGATGCGGTGGAACAACAGGTGGAGTGGATATTATCGCTCGACTTGCTCAGAAGTTTTTTGGTTGGAGTATGGGTAAAACGATGTTTAGTTTTGATGCACTTGTATTATTCGCATCATTATTAACATTCTTAGATGCGCGTTCTATGATGTATACGTTGGTTGCTGTATTTATTGGAGCTAGGGTAATTGACGTAGTACAAGAAGGAGCTTACTCAGCAAAAGGTGCTCTCATCATATCCAATAAACCAGATGAAATTGCCGATTATATTACACTTGAAATGGAACGTGGGCTAACAGTTTTCCATGGATATGGTCATTTTACAAAGCAATCTAAAGATGTTCTATATTGTGTTGTCAGTCGAAATGAAATTGTTCGGTTAAAATCAGTCATTCGAAAGATTGATCCGACCGCTTTCGTATCAATTATTGATGTAAAAGATGTAACTGGCGAAGGGTTTAGAATTAACGATTAAAAAAGTGGCTTGGCAAAATGCCAAGCCATCTTTTATTATTCATCTGCTTTCACAATTACCTCATTAATATATTTAGCAATTGCTGCAATTTCCTCTTCTGTTAATAAATTATTAAATGCCGGCATGGTTGTTCCACCATTTTTAATCTGCCCAACTACATTATCATAATTTTTAGCGAATTCACTTAGCTGTAAGTTCGGCCCGTTATGCCCATTTGCCCCCATATCTCCATGGCAAGATAGACAGTTTGCTGCGTAAATTCTTACACCTTCCGCATATGGGTCTGCACTTACTGTATCATCTGGATCGTCTTCTGAAGTAGTATCTGTTTGATTATTTGTTGTTAAAGGGATCTTACCTGGGACTGCCTCTGAAGCATCTGTTACATTACCATCCCATGTACCATTTAACTTAAATGTGTACACTTTATCCCCATGTTTTGTACCTACAAGGGAATTCCCTGCAGCAAAAATGGAAATATACTGTTCGCCATCAATTTCGTACGTTATTGAAGGAGCATTTGCTCCTGCATCTGTTGCAAAACTCCAGACTTCATCACCAGTTTTAGCATTATACGCAATTAAGCGACCATCATTATGACCAACAAAGATTAAATCACCTGCTGTTGCAAGAACCCCTGAATAAGGATTTGAATCTAATTTAACTTGCCATGCAATAGTGTTTGTTTTTACATCCATAGCTGTGATTGTACCTCTTTGTGGTGCATTCGAAATTGGTGAGAAAATACTTCCAATCCAAGTGCCACCCTCTTCATACGCTTCCTCATCCATTCTAGATAATGCTATATAGTTATCACTACCTAGAACATAGAAGTACTCTGTTTCAGGTGAATAAGCTGATGGTGGCCAGTTAGCCCCACCTTGTGCTGATGGTTTCAATGTGACAGGTTCATCCCAGAATGGCGTATAGATTGAGCCAATTTTCCCTTCGAAGTCATCACTAAGATCGCGTTCAACATCTTCTTCCGTCACCGATTGTGGTACAAATGGATCTCCTTTAGGGATTGGTTGAGTTGGTGACGTTTTCTGTTCTTCAAGTTGAGGGACTGGTTTTTCCTCAATACCAACTAACGGTTCCCCTGTTACACGGTCTAAGAAATAAATCCAACCTGTTTTTCCGGCTTCACCTAATGCTTTTCTCATTTCACCATTCATTTCAACATCAAACAAAATGACTGGGTTTGTTGGGTCCATATCCCAGATATCATGATGAACTTGTTGGAAGTGCCATACATAATCACCTGTTTCCGCATTAAGTGCAACAATGGAATTTGCATAAAGGTTGTCACCTTCACGTAAACTTCCATCTAAATCTGGTGCAGTGTTACCGGTTACAAAATAAATTGTACCCAATTCAGGGTCAACAGCTGGTGTATTCCATACTGGCGCACCACCATGTAACCAGTTTTTATTCTCATCATCTGGCCATGTATCACCATGAACTTCATATGGTGTTGGAATTGTATAGAATCGCCATACTTCATGGCCAAATTCTGCATCATACGCCATTAAACGACCACGAATTCCATATTCACCACCAGAAACACCGGTATACACCTTACCGTTATAATAAAGTGGTGCACTTGTAATCGTATAGCCCTCTTCCCAGTCAGCAACTTCAGTTTCCCAAACTACTTTACCAGTTTTTTGATCTAAAGCTACCAATCTAGCATCTAAAAGACCCGCAAAAACCATTCCTTCGCCGACTGTTACACCTCGTGTTGTCCAACCACAACAAACCGTATCAAGTTTTTCTTCGATGTTAGGTCGATACTCCCAAATTTTTTCTCCGGTTTTGGCATCGAGGGCAATAACATCGTTTTCAGCAGTGGCAATATACATGACTCCATCTTCTACGATTGGTGTTGCCTCGCCTGAAAATTTCATTTCTAAGCTTGAACCTAGACTAGTTACCCACTGTGGCTTTAAGTTGGAAATCGAATCTAGATTAATTTGTTCCAATGTAGAGAAACGTCTGTTGTAATAATCTCCACCGTGGTAGCCCCATTCAGAACTTGCTAATTCAACTTTGATATTTGGTTGGCTAGGACTCTTACCAGTTTTAACTGGATTGATATCTTCTTTTACTTCAGTGTTTACGGTCAAATGATTTGTTTCTTCTTTTACATCATAGTCTTTTAAAATATCTTTTGTGAGATATCCTGCAAAAAATGCAATACATACAATAACTAATAATATAAGAAATCCAAACAAAGTAATTTTCCCAAGATTTGACTTCAATGTATCCCCCCTTGTATACATAATTGTAGTAGGTTATTCGCCATACCACTTACCACATCTTATTATCACAATTTGATGAATATTAAATAGGTGAATAAAAAAATATATTTCATCAAAATTCTGATATTATATCAAACTATTAATAATTTGAATGGTAAAGTATATCTATGTTAAGGTAGCAATTCCTACTAAATCATTTTTACTTCTGGGATAAATACATTTTTCATTTTGGAAAAAATAAAAGCTGACCCTTTAAGGATCAGCTTCTTCAAAATTTATTTATTTCAGTTAGTCATCGGATCTCATACCAGTATAAATTAAGATTAAACGCAGTAATTCTAATACTGCTACAGCTGCTGCTGCAACATAAGTCATTGCTGCTGCACTTAAAACCTTTTTAGCGCTTCGTTCCTCATTATTGTTAATAATACCAAGAGAAACTACTTCATTCATCGCTCGTTTAGAAGCATCAAATTCTACAGGTAATGTTACCACTTGGAATAATACTCCAGCAGCAAGTAAAACAATCCCTACCAGTAATAGTCCTGACATTTGAGCAAAAATTCCAATCATTACAAACAACCATGAAGCATTTGAAGAAATATTCGCAACAGGTACTAATTTAGAACGTAATGTTAAGAAAGAATATGCCTCTTTATGTTGGATGGCATGCCCCACTTCATGTGCAGCAACTGCTGTTCCTGCAAGTGAAGAATTATAGTAATTATCTTCAGATAGTGCTACAGTTTTTGTCATAGGATTATAGTGATCTGATAACACTCCTTGCGTTGGTACAACGCGCACATCATATAATCCATGTTGATCTAATATCATACGAGCAACTTGTGCACCAGTCATGCCGCGTTGGGCTGGTACTTGAGAAAACCTCTTATAGGTGCTCTTCACTTTCATTTGGGCATAAATCGGCAAAAGTAGGATAATTACAAAGTAAATAATAAACATTCCTGTTGTCAATTTTCTCTCCCTCTCTATTTCTTGAATTACTATAATTTAATTTTAATAATTATTTATAGTTTACGCAAATATTCTTTCCTGTTATGTGCTAATAATGCAATTCCAATACACATAATTGACAGCCAAAATGTAAAATAGCCAATATGTTGTGGATACTTTGTAATAACTTGGTAAATTGGCATTTGTCCATATACATAATCAATGACATCATTATGCAATGTCCAAATGGCAGCAATAATAATGTGAACATATGTAAATCGATATTTTCCAATATAGATGATTGCTTCAACAGCCATCATAAAATGAGAAATTACTAGCATCCAACCTAGTGCTCCAATATCCCCGATTTCCAGTAAAGTTAATAAATTCATCACAACAGCCCAAAGACCATATTTAACCAATGTTATAAGTGCTAAAGCTTCAATAAGCTTAAAGTTTTTACCTAGTATCCATCCGACAATTGCAATTGAAAAAAATAAGCTAGCTGTTGGACTATCGGGTACAAAAATTAAAAATTGAGGCTCTGTAATTTCTAGTTGCCACTGATACCAAATATAACCGTAAATTGTACCGGCAACATTTACGATTAATAATAGAGTTAAAAATGAACGATGCGTCAATAAGAACCAAATTCGAGTTAATAAATTCATTGATTTACCCCTTATTTTTTGTCATTAAATGAATGAATGGTGAATATATGTATAGTAAGTTATTGTATGTAATTACTATTTTACAAAATAGTGAATAAATTATGTAACATTTAACATAAATATCATTATAAACTTAGCATCCTAATAGAACAATTTCATTGAATTTATATATTTTCTTCATAATGTAATGAAAGAGAGTCAGTTTCCTGACTCTCTTTATGAATAAAGCTATTATTCTTTTTCTTTTAATCCAGCGATGAACTCAGCTAATTGTTGAAGTTCTTCATCTGTACCTTGGAAAGCACCTGATGGCATTGCGCCACGTCCGTTTTTAACAACTTCCATGACTTCTTCTGCAGTAAGTTCGTTACCTAATAACATAGGACCACCTGCTCCAGTTAAGTCACCACCGTGACAGCCAACACAAGTAGCTTGTGCTTGGAAGATTTCATAACCTGGAGAAGTTTCATCAATTTCTACATCAGGTAATAATCCTAAATCTTTGTCTGTAATCATACCTTGAGCTTTTGAAGCTTCCCAGTCATGGTTTACTACAGACTCCCAAGTTAAATAGAACATTGCAGCTACTGCTAAAATCATAAGAGCAACTGGGATTGGTCTTTTTGATGGACGTCGTTCTGGTCCTTTGTCTAAGAATGGCATTAAGATTAATGCCCCAATAGCTAAACCTGGAACAACGATTGCTCCAATAATATTATATGGACCTGAAGCGTAAGTATATTTTAATAATTGGTACAAGAATAAGAAGTACCAGTCTGGTAATGGAATATAAGCAGCATCTGTTGGATCTGCTGGACCTTCAAGTGGTGATGGATGTGCAACAGTTAAAATAAGATAACCGATTAAGAAAACAGCACCAACCATCCATTCCTTTAATAAGAAATCTGGCCAGAAAGCTTCTGTTTTACCAGGATATTCGGAATAATCTTTTGGTTGATTTACCATACGACCGTTTAACTTTACACGAGAATCACCAACGAATTTCATTCCTTTTCCACGTTGCATAGTGTCCCCTCCTTAAGTCAAAATCATAAAAACAATTGTTTGGATCATAGTGGTCCTGAAATACCTTGACGGCGAATCATGATAAAGTGTGCTGCTAACAATGCAAATAATACAGCTGGTAAGAAGAATACATGAATTGCAAAGAAACGAGTTAACGTTTGAGCACCGATAATTGTTGCATCACCTGCAAGCAATGTTTTAATTAAATCGCCAATAAACGGTACTGAACCTGCAATTTGAAGACCAACTTTCGTTGCAAACAACGCTTTCATGTCCCAAGGAAGTAAATATCCTGTGAACCCTAAGCCTAACATAACTACGAAAATTAAAACACCTACAATCCAGTTTAACTCACGAGGTTTTTTATAAGAACCTGTGAAGAATACACGAAGCGTATGTAAGAACATCATTACGATAACTAATGAAGCTCCCCAGTGGTGCATACCGCGAACAATTTCACCGAAAGCAACTTCGTTTTGTAAATAATAAACTGATTTCCAAGCATTCACTACGTCTGGCACGTAATACATTGTTAAGAACATACCTGATAAGATCTGAATAACTGTAACAAAGAAAGTTAATCCACCGAAACAGTATACGAATGCTGAAAAGTGATGTGCAGGGTTAACGTGCTCTGGCACTTCGTGGTCGGCAATATCACGCCAGATTGGTGTAATATCTAAACGCTCATCGACCCAATCATAAATTTTGTTTAGCACAATTGTCTACCCCCTAACTAATTAAACTAATGTGTTTGCGATTTTTTTCCCAAGCATTAAGAAACCGTCTTTTTCTGCAACTTCATACTCATCTAATGGACCTAATGGAGGTGTACCAGGTATGTTTTTACCTGTTTTCTCGTAACGTCCGCCATGACAAGCACAGAAGAATTGATTTGGGTGAGCTGAATCACTGTTCCAGTTAACAGTACATCCTAAGTGTTTACAAGTAGGTGAAAGTGCAACAATTTTGTCACCATCTTTATACACCCATGCATTCTCAGTAACCTCAGATTTGTACCAAGCGTCAACTTGTTCAAATGTGAAGTCTACTTTAATTGGTTCTTCAGTAATATCAGCAACTTTTGCGCTAGTTTGTACAAAATCACCTTCAGCTTTAACTTGAAGAGCTGGATCTATTGCAAAACGCAACATTGGCATTAATACTCCAGCCGCCATAAATCCACCAACACCTGTTAAAGTGTAATTTAGAAATTGACGTCTAGTAACTCGATTTTTACTCATCCTTTTTCCCCCCTCTAACTAAAAGGTCAGTCCAACGGACATACTTTTACAAATAATATAACTAGGACATATCTATGATATATCAATAAAATAGGTTGGTCAATATTGCTTTATCTTTCATTTAGAAAGAATGTGAACATTTAATGAAACTAATTTCTAGCTTTGAGACCATTTGGAAGAAAGTATAGGTATTACTTGTTTTAGTTGATCCTGTAAAATTGTATTTTTCACCGATTGATCCATAGACTCAAGTGGGATAGATGGTAACCAAATAACGTCAACTTCATTTTTTTGGCTTGTCCATCCATGGTCACAAGTTATAAAGAGAACATGTTTAAATCCAGCACCATGAAATTCTTCTTGAATCGATTGCAACGACATCGATTCTTTTGATTGCTCAATATAGCTAAAAGGTGGCATTAACATTAAACGTCCTTTAAATTGCTGTTCAATATAAGCCGTCAATGACATTAAATATTGTGTAGCAGAACTAGATTGTTTAATCATGTCTTCTTTAAGATTTACTGATACTAACGGAATTATAACTGTATCTATAAATTCTTTTTGAGATTGAAATTGGATAACATCTTGAACATTAAAATACATAAACTTTCCTCCAATAAGAACAATCATAATAAGTATTTGGTACAAGCAGTTGATTCAAACATATTTACGACAAAAAATAGATACTCATCTATTAAAATCTTTGTGAAACATTGAGCATTTATCACATGTGTAAAACAGCAGAGACTGATCCCCACTGTTTTACACCTCTAACTATTTTTTGATGTTTGTTTTAATGCCTGCAATAAATTTGAAAGTTCATAAAATTTTTCTTTGTCGCCCTCATCGAGCGCATCATCTATTTCTTTTAGTAATTTTTCTTCCTGAAAAGCTAACATACTATTATTTAATAGTTCTTCTGCTAAGACTCTGTCCTTTTCACTTATATGAAGAAATTTTGGCATATATGGATTTTCCTCTAATACTGCTAAATACTGCTGGCTAGGTGGTACATTAGGGAAATTTAATTGTATATACATACTTTCATTTGGATGTAATCGGAGATCATGAAACGACTTTTCTGCATCACTTGTCATTATATTCCCTTTATAAAATCTAAATGGTACGCCACTCGAATCGACACTAGACATTACAATTGCTCGGGGGCAATAGTGCGCCTCCTCAACAAAATGAATATTTTCAAGCAAGTTATCATTACTTAATAAATAATTCAATATCCAGACACATTCTCTACGCTTCAACTGATAATTTTTAAGAAACCATCTGACAAAAGCCTTTTTGTCTACAAGCGGAACGGAAGAAGTCATTAGCTTTCCCTCCTTTAATCAAGACTATCGAGCAAATCAACCCAATGTTCTTCTGAAGGCTCCAGGGCTATTAATTGGTTTACAACTACACGTGCTTCCTGTCTTTTCCCTTCTTCTAACAAGAAATAACAATATTTTTCTAAAAACGACGAATCTTCTATAAAATCATTATATGCTACTTTGTAAATTTCGTATGCACGTTCAAATTGTTCACCTTTTACATATGCATCAGCAACATAAGGTAATATCGTACTAAAGCTAAAATGATTTCGTTCCATTTCTTCATATAAATCAATGATTTCTTCATCACGTTCTTCACGTGCATAAATCGACATAATGACAACAATTGCATCAATGTATTCTGGGTCAAGCGCGATAGCTTCTTTCAAATATGTGATTGCTTCATCTGGTAACCCTAATTTAAGAGCAATTTTCCCCGCAAATAAATAAAATGTTTTTTCATATTCATCGCGTTTAATTCCCTCTTGAATTACAGCATATGCTTTTTTGTTGTCTTCTATCATTGCATAACTTTCAGCTAATAATAAATATGCACTAAAATAATCCGGATCTAATTCTTTTAAGTCTTCCAGTTGCTTTGTAGCTAATTCAAATTTTTCTGATTGGAAGGCAGCATAACCAGAACCAAACAATAAATCTGGTGTAACCTTTTCTTCCAATGCCTCCATATAAAAATCTAATGCAATTTCATAAGCACCACCTGAACGATAAACTTCAGCAAGTCTTTCAGCTAATAACGTTCCGGCAATCGTTTTTTCATTATCATGTAACTCTTCATATATACGCGCAGCCTCAGTGATACGTCCTGTTTCAAACAGTAGCTCAGCTTTAGCAAATTGCAAAAGTGGTTCATTTGGAAGAAATTCGATTGCTTCATTAATTCGTTTTTCCGCCACTTCATAAAGACCTTGCATTTGATAGTAGTCTGCTAATAACAATAAACTTTGCGGATATTCAGGTGCGTCTGGTTGGATACTCATTAATAATTCTAATGCTTCATCTTCTTGCCCTAATTCAATTAATACCGAAGCTTTATCGATTAAAATTTGAGCCTCTTCAGGAAATAAAAATTGTAAATGTTCTAAAACTCTATTTGCCTCATTTAAATATCCATATTGCATGAACATTTCTGCAATTTCGTATTGTTGCTCAGGAGCCTCATTTAATAAAAATTCATTAATAAATGTTTCCATTTTGTTTAAATCGCCATTTTGAATAGCTTCGAACATTTCATTCATTCGATTTGTCAATTTATTCACCTTATCTCATTTGATATCAATATTTATGCTACATGAGATTCATATTGTTAAATCCCAAAACCCCAAATGTTGAATCATTACTAACATTTTGATGTTTTACTTATGCACATAGCCTCGTGTTTATTCTATCAGATAAACCAAGAAAAAACTCTCCTTTAGTAGGGAGAGTTTTCGTCAATCATTCTTGAATTAGCACATCAACATGTTCAAAGAAGGTCGGATAGGAAACTGCAATGCAACTCGCATCATCAAGTTCAATCGGAGCGTCTGTAATAAGAGCAGCTACTGCAGCCATCATTCCAATTCGGTGATCTCCATAAGATTTCAATCTACCACCCTGTAGTTTCGTAGGACCTTCAATGATCATTCCATCTTCCGTTGCTTCTATAGATGCTCCTAATTTTTTCAACTCAGTAACAACTGCAACAATACGATCTGTTTCTTTCACTTTTAATTCTTCAGCATTTCGTATAATCGTTTTTCCTTTCGCCTGTGTAGCGAGTAAAGCGATAATTGGAATCTCATCTATTAAACGTGGAATGATATCCCCTTCGATTGTAGTTGCTTCTAGTTGTGATGAACGTATCGTAATTGTGGCTGTGGGTTCAGCAGCATTTTCATCATCAATTTGAGCAGTGAAATCTGCACCCATCTTTTCTAACACTTCAATAATACCTGCACGAGTTGGATTTACACCAACATTTTTTAGTGTTACTTCACTATTCTGAACGATTGCACCGGCAACTAAAAAGAATGCTGCTGATGAGATATCACCCGGAACATTTACGTGAGTTCCTTTTAATGGTTGTCCACCATCGATTGATATGACACCATCATTGACTGTGACACTTCCACCAAACTGTTTTAGCATTCGTTCCGTATGATCTCTTGAAACCTCTTTTTCACGAACAATTGTCGTTCCTTCAGCTCGAAGTCCTGCAAGTAATATTGCTGATTTTACTTGAGCACTTGCAACGGGCATTGTATAGTCTATAGCTTTTAGTTGAGTTCCTTGAATCGCTAATGGTGTATATTGACCATTCGCTCGACCTGTAATGTTAGCTCCCATTAAACGAAGAGGATCAATTACACGACGCATCGGACGTTTACCAATGGAATCATCACCTGTCATTACGGTATGTAAGTTAGTTCCCGCTAATATACCTAACATCAACCTAGTTGTTGTACCAGAGTTTCCTGTATAAAGTATTTCTTTAGGTTCTTCCCACGCATCAATTCCAGCACTTTGGATTGTCACATCGGTTCCAACCACATCAATATCGACACCTAATTTTCGGAAGCAATCAATTGTGCTTAAACAATCCTCACCTAGTAAGAAACCACTAACAGTTGTTTTTCCTTTTGCAATTGCTCCAAACATAACTGATCGATGAGAAATGGACTTATCACCGGGTACACTTATTGAGCCTGTTAACTTAACATTTTGGTAATCTAGTGTTTTTGAATGTGACATTGGAGGTGGCTCCTTTCAATTGACTATTTTCTACGCAATATGCATTTCAAATTTTGTTCGTTGTTTTAAGCATTCTACTGCTTTTTCACGAATATCGCTCGTTTGAAAACTTATCACTAAAATCCCGAATATATCTTCCCGCGCTTCTAAAATTCTTAAATTCGTAATACTAATGTGATCTTCTGCTAAATATCCAGTTACTTCTGAGATTACCCCTGGATAATCCGGGATATCTACATATAAATCATATGAAGTATAGAACGCTCCCGTTGAGATAGGTAATTGATCTCGAACATTTTTCGCAACGGCAAAATAATTCTCGATTGCCTGATCATCATTGGTTTGTAAGATAGACCGCACTCGGTTCATTTCATCCTGCCAAACATCGAGTTGATCGAGCAGTTCTCTACGATTTTGCAGTGTAATATCTTTCCAAATAAATGGATTTGATGAAGCGATTCGCGTAATATCACGGAACCCTCCTGCAGCTAACAAAGTTGTCATTGGATACTGTTCTTTTTCACAATTCAGTTGATGAACAAGTGAAGCTGCAACGATATGTGGGAAATGACTCACTACAGCTGTCATATGATCATGTTCCTTTGCATCTACTTTTACTAGTTTTGCAAGAGTAAATTTTAAGAGCTGTTCTAGCTTTATGATTTGATTGCCATCTTCATCATCAAATGGAGTTAACATATAATATGCATTTTCAAATAAGTACTGTCTTGCAGCAGTAACGCCACTCTTATGTGACCCAGCCATTGGATGCCCACCAATAAAAGTAATACCACAATCCTTCAATTCAATCGCTTTTTCCATAATTAACGATTTGGTACTTCCAGTATCACTCACAACAACATCTTTTTTTAAGGACCAATTTTTAAGTTGGTCCATCCATTCGATTGTTGCATTTACTGGTGTTCCAAAGATAATAATATCTGCGATGCTTGCTGCCTGTTTCACATCAGACACTACTTCGTGAACAATGTTTAACGTTTTCGCAAGCTCTCTTGTTTTCTCTTGAACATCATAGCCATACACTTTGGTTTGAGGTGCCTTTTGACAAGATAGTGCAATGGACCCCCCTATTAAACCTAAGCCAATGACGAGAACATTTCGTGTCATGCTATAACTCCTTGTTCCTTTAACACAGTTTCAAGTAAACTTAAAAATTCAGCATTTTGTTCTTCAGATCCAATGGTTACGCGAATAAATCCTGGTGCTCCTAAGGCATTACCACTACGAATAATAAATCCACGTTTCATCATTTCTTTAAATACAATATCGCTATCAGCCTTTACTTCAAATAAGATAAAGTTCGTTTGAGAAGGGTAATAGTGTAATTGATGTTTTT